>Ga0209463_1002172_pt1 | contig 11024 bp, 12 predicted proteins | sample AgamicMgSfrz_FD_187169 | JGI IMG/M metagenome (GOLD analysis project Ga0209463, IMG submission 187169) | Agave microbial communities from Guanajuato, Mexico - Mg.Sf.rz (SPAdes) (version 2) | ecosystem: Host-associated > Plants > Phyllosphere > Phylloplane/Leaf | place: Guanajuato, Mexico... | reverse complement strand
AAAATTTTATATTGGTTGTAAAAAAAATAAGTTGCAATATTTAGAAAAACAAAAAAGAGGTAGGTTCATTATGATGAGAAAGTTAACAAAGAAAGATCATGAACAAGTATTCGATTATCTAAAAGAAGAAGCAGCCCTTAACTTGTTTATTATTGGGGATTTAGAAGCTTTCGGTTATGAAACAGACTTTCAAGAATTATGGGGCGTATTTAAAGAGAATGGAACATTAAAATCGATTTTACTCCGCTTCTATGATGCATTTATACCCTATAGTAAAGAAGAATTTGTTACCATTGATTATGAGGCACTTATTTCCGCCTATAAGCCGCTTAAACTCTCTGGCAAATCAACTATTGTAGAAAGATTTGAAACCGCTCCGAGTATACAACTAGGTGTCAAAAATGAAATGTATTTTTGTGAATGTCTAAATGACAACAACTTACCTATTACGCCTGTCCAAGAAACAATTAAACTTGCCACACTAGATGATGTAAAGCGAATAATGCAATTACGAAGTAACATCGTTGAATTTCCGACTGCTAATGAATCAGAGAAAATATTAAGACAAGCCCTCGAAACAAACACAGGACGTACATACTATATTGAAAAAGACGGCGCTATTATTGCATCCGCCTCTACATCTGCTGAAAATTCATTATCCGCTATGGTAGTTGGCGTATGTACACACCCAAATTATCGCGGGAGTGGATACGCTTCACTCATATTGCAAAAAATGATTCAAGACTTTGCGAAAGAGGGCCGAACACTTTGCTTGTTTTATAATAATCCAGCTGCTGGACGAATTTATAAACGACTAGGGTTTAAAGATATTGGGATGTGGACGATGTATCGATAATAAAAAGCCGATTTGAAATCGGCTTTTTATACATACTGTGCTATACCAGCTTCAAAGGCTTTCTTATCATTATTTAATACGCCAAATAATGCTTCTTGAAGTGCAAATGTACTCTTATAAAAATACATTCGTTCCTTTACTGCTTCTAAATTAGGATAATAGGCTTCAAATAGTTGTAAAAACTCTTCTCCATAACTAGCTAATATGCCAGCAAAATCATAAGCTGGATCTCCAATGCTCGCCCCACCAAAATCTATGACCCCTGAAATATTCTTTTTTGTTGCACTATATAAAATGTTTGTCATGCCAAAGTCCCCATGAACAAGACTAGGAGTAAAGTTAAAATGACTACTTTCATTTAAATATAACTCAAACGATGTTGAGACCTCTTTTCTCGCTACATTTCTCATGAATGGATAAACATGTTCTTTTAATTGGCTATATAAACTATTTATTTCTGAATACATATCAGTACTATCACATTGCATAATACCTTCGAATGTAGATAACGGAATTTCATGCAACTCTTTTAAAAATCTCGCCAATGTGCACGCAAGTTTCTGTAATCGCTTTTCATCATTTATTTCCGTAAAAACATTTTTCCAAAACGGGTCTCCTTCAATTATCTCATAACCTGCAAATACTTTCCCTGGTACTTCATTTTGAAACCCTTGATAACTTGGATTGGGAATTTGAAGCGTAATGAAGGGGCTTATTTTCTCTAGTAACTGTGTTTCTATTCGAAGTTTTTGAATACCTTTTTCATATTTTGGAAAACGGAATACTACATTATCATTTACAATTAATACATCATTATTTTGGCCAATTTCATTTATATAAGCTGATCTTATTTGTAATTCAGGACACACTCTTTGTAAATACGAAACATACTCATTTTCTTTTCTCATTCTTTCCCCTCTCCCGTTCAAGCCTATTATTCTCACTTCAAAGTCATAATTACCTGTCTTTCAACAAAACCAAACTCTTCGTACATCTCTTTCGCAAAATTCCCGGCAAATACATTCAAGCGAATTTCTGAATACGTCTCCTTCAATTCCTTAATACCAGCTTCCATCAGTTCTTTCGACAGTCCTTTCCCGCGATATTCTGGAAAAACGTATAACTCATATATAAATCCAAGTTTTTCACGAGAAAAATAGTCTGTATTTTCCCCTATTAATACCCATCCCATTACTTTCTTTTCTTCTTTAATAACTAAATAATATGATCCCTTTTCCACTATTGGCTTTGTAATTTCAATCGCTTTCTCTATACTTAATCGACAATTCCCTCTTGTCCCTTCAAAAAGTGACTGAGCTGCATACTGTAAGATTTCATTCGTTTCTTCTCGATTCGCCTTTTCTATCATTTTTCACAACTCCACTCATTAATAGGCATTACTATCGCTTGTTCAAGTTCCTCCGACTCAATCACAATTGCCAGCAATCCCTTTTCCGTAATCGTTTCATGAAATTCGCCCTTCTCCCAAAACACAGCCTGTCCCGCTTCCACCTTCACATTTTCTTTATCTGCTCCGCATACATATCCTTCTCCATCCACAATAAGAAGCAGCTGTGATACAACTGCTTCATGATATCCAATTATTCCATTCTCTCGTAAATGCATAGCACCAATATGTACATTTCCTTTATGGTTTAATATTTTTGACATTATGAAATTAGATTGAAATGCTGAGATTTTCTTTCCCACTTTTTCACTAAAATCAAAAATTTTCATTACTAATCCTCCCTATACGTATAAAACCATCCTTACTGTCTGCATCATATGTCCTTCAAAATCTTCTTCAAATTCCTCTAATTGTGCAAAACCTTTCGCTTCATAAAAACGTTTTCCTTTTTCATTCGCTGCTTCTACATGAATGTATAGTTTCCGAATTCCTTTTAATTCCGTTAACCCTTTTTGTAATAAAGCACTTCCTACCCCTTTCCCTTGCTGATCTGGTAACAAATAAATCGCTCCTAATTCTGCTTCGTTTTGCAATCTAACAGGTGAAAAATTCGCAAAGCCAATTACTTCTCCCTCTTCTTCCGCAACGAATAAATGTGTATTTTCAAGACGATATTTCATTTTTTCATCAGAATAGGCCTCGTCTAAAAATCTGTCTTGAATCTCTCTCGGAATAATGCTTTCGTATGTATCATGCCAAGCTATTTTCGCTACGGATTGTACAGCGTGAATATCTTCTTGCTTCATTTCTCTAATTACATATGTCATCTCGTTGTCTCCATTCTCTTTAACTTATATTCTGCTAATATACTAGAAGAAATGGCAGAACCATTTTCATAATTCACTTTAATTAATTTTAATTTCTCAATTGAAGCTGTTGCATAATCAAATTTTTCATATATATATTCCATTACACTTAAAAACTGATTTGCATGTAACTTATTTGCAATCGTGCAATGCGGAACCCATTTTCCTGGTACATAATATGAATTTAAATTATCATGAAAAGTTTTAAAATTATCATGATAAGAATGATGAAGTTTTAACAATTTATCTGTAATGGTCGATGCTAAAAAGATCGTTCCATTAGTAGGAAAAACTCCAACAGAAGGAAAATTTATTGCAGCCATATTTTCTTGAACAGCTACAAATCCCTCTAATTTCTTAGTATATAAGTTAACATCTACCTCATTGTAATCAGCTAATGTAATATGAGGTTCTACTCCGGCTAATTGATTTGTGCCAATGATATTTGTTATTTCATTTTGTAATTCTATAATTTTATTAGTAAACACACGATCAAATGTAGCAATAATAGCGTACATACTTTCTCACCCCTTCGTTACATATAACGCTTCCCATTCTTCACGAATCATTCCCATTCGAATAGAATCATAGTACGTCCCGTTATAATAACGACATTTTCGCATCCTACCTTCTAAGCTCATTCCTATTTTCTCCGCTACTTTCATCATTCGTTCATTGCCAGACCAAGTCGTGATTCCTACTCTGCCAATCTCCATCTTTTCAAATAGTAAATCTCGATATAACGTTAACGCCTCTGTACCATAACCACCATTCCAGTAATTTGGATTATAAATAACAAGCCCTATCTCTAACCAACGCGTCGGTTTATATTCCCAATAAAACCCGATTGTCCCTATAATTTGACCGTTATTTTCTATAATTAAATTGGATAGAGGTTCCTCTTTTAAACGAGTTTTCATCTTCTCTTTATAAGACGAGTATTCTTGCATTGAAAACGGAAAATACGGTGCATCCCATTTTTTCCATTCTGGATTTTCTTCTTTAAATACGAGATCCCATAATCTTTTTATATCTGATTCTTCAATTGCACGAATTGTAACTTTATCCCCTTTTACTCTTACGTTTTGCATAATTTCCTCCTACACTCCTCTTTATTTCATATATAATTATAATATTTTTTCAGAAAAATCAAAACAAATATCGTTTATTATATTGTATAATTTTGTTATAAGATACCAATTATTCATGTGGAAAGCTGTTGATTCAATGAATAATCGATTTAGTATTACTTTACTTCTCACTATTATTACAACAAATATTATTCTCTATTTCTTCTTACCATTACGTATTGTTACGAAATGGGACTTCAATGGAACGCCTACATCAACAATAGATAAAAGCACTTTTGTTATCGTAAATATAATTATATGTACCTTCTTATTCTTTTTATTTTTAGCTTTATCTAAAGCAGCGAGTAACCAGAAATTTCTCCTTTGGATTGGCAACACAATTTTACTATTTTTATTTTTTGTCGATATTGTCATTGCTCTCATCGCTCTTGGCTTCACTCTTCCTCTTGATCATTTAATATTTTTAGCATTAGGGCTTTTATTTATATTAATAGGCTATTTCAGTTCCAAAATCGATACGAGTAAATCAACGGTTTCATTGGAATGGAATGATAAACATCTTGAAAAAAGAGCTTCAAATATTTGTAGTATTTCAATGATAATAGCAGGTATTTTCCTAGCCGGGCTTCCATTTATCGTTCCTGTTCCGTATAGAGGTTATGCTATAATCGCAATTATTTTAGGAATGACGCTTGCCATTTTACCGAGTACGATTTACTTACTTATGAAAGACAGCAAGCAATCTACTCATTTAAAAAGGTAATAAAAAAATAGGAGGTTCTATACCTCCTATTTCAGCTAAACGTTTTCTTTTTCATTTTTTCTATCTCAACTAAAATACCTTTCTCTATCCAGCCTTCTATTCCATCTCTTTTCACTAAATCATATCCTGAACAGCTTCCATCAATGAGAGAAACAATGTCCCCTTTCCTTACACATATTTGTGCACAAGAAATATCGGTTTTCACTGTGTAATCACCTGACTCAAGCTGCCTAATATATTCATTTTTCACATAAAGTAATGTATTCGTTTCCTTTTGCTTGCATATTGTGTATTCTTGCACCTTCTCCATCGGCTCTATGTAATAATATGGATATGTTACCCCGCCCTGCATTTCTGAATTCGCATTAAAATCTGCTATCACTTCAAACTCTGGAAAATAGTCTACATATGTATAAGAAAACATATCACCTGCTGGTTTCCTTTGAATGATAAATGCGTTTAATTGCCCTGCCTCTTTAATCGCATTTCCCCCATCCATCGCAATAATCTTTTTCTCCTTATCAATAACTGGATTATTAGACGGTGCTTTGTCTGAATAGTTTACAACAGGCCAATGACCGACAACTACATATTTATGTGCTCTATGTGATTTATTGAAAAACTCCGGCATTGCTATCGCATTTTTTCGTTCTGTCTCTTTCCAATCTTCTCTATCTTCAAGGCCAGCATGTACAAAGATATAATCTTCTGTTTCAAGCGCTGTTGGCAATTCTGTCAGCCACTTTATTTCTTTTGAAAAATGGCTCATTAATACTTCCCTTACTTTTTGAATAGGCGTACCTTCATGAATAGAGAAATGCACACACTCTAACCATTCATTAAAAATCGAATGCTTTCTCGTACATAAATAATTGATAAGACCAGGATTTTCATTTAAAAGCGCATCAACTAAAACTTCACAATTCCCTTCAACAACGTGAACATTTGAATTGTTCTTTACAAGATTCATAACGTAGTTTACGACGCCGATGCTGTCTCTTCCTTTCTCACAAAGATCACCATTAATAATTAAATAATCTTCATCTTTAAAGTTAACTTTCTGTAGTAATTCTTTTAAAAGAAGTAATTCTCCATGAATATCAGATATTACGATTACTCTAACATCATTAGGGATTGATAGTTTCTTTATTTTTTCCAAGTGTAAGCGCTCCAATCATTCTCTGTATTATTTACAAAAAAACAATTCAACAACATAAATTATAAACCTTTCTAAATGAAATAGGTTCTATATATTATGTCATATAGAACCTATCCTTCTTTATAATTCTTTATAAAAAGAAAAACTTACCTTATCATAACCTTCTCTTTCATAAAAGCGGTGAGCGTCTAATCTAGGAAACGCTGATGTAAGAACGATGGACTCACATTCGTTTTCTTTTCCCCAGTTTTCTATATAGGAGAGTAATACATTCCCATACCCTTTTGAACGATGTGCTTCTGCTGTTACAAGGTCATATACGAAAACATGTTTCTCATTAGAAAAATTCGTACAAATCGCTACACCGGCTAGACTAACTGCTTCATCCTCTTCATTACGTAGCGAAAATAGTTTATAATTCTCTTCTTTCATTTTTTGAAACAAAGAACTTGCTTCTTCTCTTGAAAGTTTCGTTCGTAACTGCTGTAATACGGGAAATACATCATGTAAATCCGCTTCTGTTACTACCTCTCTAATATTCATTTTGATTCTCCCCTTACTATTTATAAAATTTTCTAAATGTTATATCATCATTATAGAAAGCCACTGCCCTTAGCTTAAGTGACAGTTTTATCCTTTTTTATAAGGCCAGTATGAAAAGGAGCGTCTACGAATGGATCTGACTATCCCATTATTATTACAAAGTAAAACACCCCTTTACTTACAAATTTATGAATATATGAAACGAGAAATCTCTCATGGATCACTATGTGCCGGTACACGCCTTCCTTCTCACAGAAATTTAGCAGTACAACTTAATGTGAGCCGTATTACAGTGGAATCCGCTTATCAACAATTACTAGCTGAAGGGTATGTAGAAAGCAAACCGAAACGTGGGATTTTTGTTGCAGAAGTTGATATGGATGTCATTCAAAAGAAACAGCAAATTGCGTCAAACAGTGCTAACAATAAAGAAAACGAACAATATGATTATGATTGTAGTCAAGGACTTATTGATCAAAAAGCTTTTCCGATAACAAACTGGAAAAGAGCAATACACGAAACTTTATTTCAGTATGAAAATGAATTATTTGCTAAGGAAGATCCACAAGGTGAACTCGTTCTACGAGAACATATTTCAAAGTATTTATATCATGCTCGCGGGGTACATTCTTCACCGGATCAAATTATTATTGGAGCAGGTACGCAGCCTCTTCTTTGGCTACTACTTCAACTACTTGGTTCAAAAAAGGAATTCGGAATCGAAAACCCTGGATTTCACCGTATTCCTGCTATGATTCAAAGTTCTGGTCTTACCGTTCACCCCATCCCTTTAGATGATAAAGGAATTCATATTTCCGCTTTACGTGAATCGGGTTGCAATGTAGCTTATGTCACTCCATCTCACCAATTTCCACTTGGAATCATTATGCCATTATCTAGAAGACTCGAGTTATTAAAATGGGCGAATGATTGTAAGGGCTATATTATTGAAGATGATTACGACGGGGAATTCCGTTATATAGGAAAACCTATTCCTTCTTTACAAGGACTAGATGCAAATGAACGTGTTATTTATATGGGAACTTTCTCGAAATCTTTTTTACCTTCTTTACGAATGGGATATATTGTTTTACCACCTCATCTGTTAAGATCCTATGAAGAGCTTGGTGGTATGTTTAAACAAACTGTTTCTACGCTGCAGCAACTTACCTTTGCCACCTTTATTCAAAATGGTGATTGGGAACGTCATATTAACCGAAGTCGGACGTTATATAAAAGAAAACATATTTCTTTAATTAAATCTATTACAAACGAGATGGGAAATAACGTTCATATACTCGGTGAACAATCCGGACTTCACATTGTACTTCACGTTCATAACGGGATGAATGAACAAGAACTTATTCATGCAGCCGCAAAAGAACGTATTAAGTTATACCCTCTCTCCACATACGATTCTGTTCATAATGTAATGGATGAATCGTATGTATTGCTCGGTTTTGGCAGTATTCCAGAGGATTGTATCGAAACTGTAGTTCAATTACTGAAGAAGGCCTGGTTCCTTAAATAAGAATAGCTCCACGCAAGTTATACTTGCGTGGAGCTATTTTCATTCACTATTTTTCTGATCTCGCTGCCCTTCCCGGACGTTTGACACCAGTTGTTTCTGTTGAATAGGAAGCTTCAATGATAGCAGTTGGATCTACAGAGAGAACGAGATCTTTCATTTTTGGATAAATGAAACGGTTTGTAATACAATAAATGATTCTCTTATGTTCTCCTAAAAAACCACCTTCTCCATGTAGATACGTAACGGATAATTGCAATTCTTTCATAAGCAGATCGCCTATTTCTTTATTTTTACCAGAAATAATCATGACGCTCTTTCCTTGGTTAATACCATCTAATATGAAATCAATCATCTTCGTAACAATATAGAAAATTGCTAATGAGAACATCGCTTGTTCGATTGAAAATAAAATCGCTACAAATGTGAAAATAACTGCATTTACAGCAAGTAAAAATGTACTAATCGGTACTTTAAAGTGTTTGTTCATCCAAACCGCTAACATTTCTGATCCATCTATTGCGCCACCCATTTTAACAACAATCCCAACGCCTATTCCAAACAGTACGCCACCATAAAGTACAATTAATAATTCAGAAGTTGTAATCGCCGGAAATGGTTTTAAATAGATTAATCCGAGTGTTGTAACTACATTTGCATAAGATGTACGGATGAAGAACTTCTTCCCCATTACTTTTGCAGTAAATAACAGGATAGGAATATTAAGTCCTAAAAACACTCCGTAAAGCGGTAATCCAGCAACTTTATTTGCCATAATAGCAATGGCCGTTACCCCACCATCTACTAAGCCATTAGGTGCTAAAATAAGCTCTAATGAACCCGCTACAATAATCGATCCAATTGTTAATAATACGTATTCAAATACTCTTTTCATTCATTACCCCCAAAACTTATATATTTTCTTAGTATTATTTTAACGTAATTTTACTACTAATTCAAAGATATGAGTTTATATACACAAAAGTTTCACCTTTACAGTGATTTTTTATGTAATTTATTTACAGAAACACACTTACGTATTACAGTAAGTGTGCTCCAAACATTTATTTAAGTTTTAAGTATGAATTCATTTTCATTTTTAATATTTCATCAACTGCCCTATTATACCCACCAGCATTTCTAAGGGACTCACCAACTTTACGACTATTTTCTTTAAACTTCACATCATCCATTACTTTTTCTACAGTCTCACGTAACAATTCAGAACTTAATTCTTTACGATTAATCCTTATTCCAGCTCCTACTTCACTCACTCGTTGCGCAACTAAAGGCTGATCTCCTGTTACCGGAATTACAACTAACGGGACACCGTAATATAGTGCTTCACTCGAACTATTCATACCACCGTGTGTCACGAATACATCAGCATGCTGTAATATTTCTAATTGCGGTACGTAATTATACAACTTAAAGTTATTCGGAATGTTTTCAAATTGATTTATATTTATCTTCTTACCAACAACTAATACGACTGTCGCTTCTACATCTTTAAACGCTTCAAAACATTTTTCATATAGTTCAGGTTGTTCATTAAAAACTGTTCCCATAGAAATGAAAATCAGTTTTTCATCTTTTAAATCTTCCATAGAAAAGCTGTCTACTTCTTTTCGAGTAGCAATTGATGGGCCGACAAACTTATACGATTCATCGAATACATCTGAACGCGGCTGGTATTCTTTTGAAGTATATACAATAGTAATATCACCAGGATGATTCATAATATCATACATACTATTACATTTCATTCCATACTGCCTATTCCATTTTTCCATTCCCGCTAAACAAGATTGATATAATGGATTCGTTTCATCTACTTGTCTTGATTCTTGTTCATCATTAAAAGTAATGTACTGATTAAAAGCAAATGTTGTACAAGATGAAACGCTAGGTAATTTTAAAACATTGGCTATAATACGTCCTACGGGAAAATGATTATCGTATATCAAGTAATCGTACTTTTCCCCTTTTGTTTCTTCTACAATTTGAGTCACAATACGCTCTGATGCCTCGATCATATGAGATAGCATCGTCAAAGGACTCCCACCTTCATTTACTCGTTCCATAATATTAATTTGAGAGAGGAAATTCTCAAACACTCGGAATTCTGCACCTGTTGCTTCAATCTTCTTTCTATAATCTCCAATACAATACGAAACAACTGTCTCCCCTCGCCGAATTAACTCACTTACAATAGCTAAAGTCGGATTTATATGACCTTCTCCGGGAAAATTTATTACGAGTACATTTGCCATCATATTCTCTCCTATCTAACAATATTAATAGTTAATTATATTAATTAATTTAAAACTATTATAAAGGAATCTATTCTACTTCTTCATATTTTTCACTTCATTTTATTATTGAGAAATATTTTTCATAACCTACATTATAACTCTTATAAAAGTATGCTTAACCTTTCATTTATTGAAAAATACGGGAGTTACATTCAGGCATTTTTACAGATTTATCATCAGAAACATTATTTTGATAATTCATACAAAAGTAGAAAAATATAATTTTCACACTGATTTCTCACTATAAATTTATTTAAGTTCTAAGTTGTCCTCATCATTATCCACTTGGAACATATTCTGTTATATAATGAATTTATAGAATTTACAGAAAAAGAGGCAACTTCATGCTACAACAACTATTCACTTCACCTATTTTATCCATTCAAGCTTTACACCCAGGTTATGAAGACCATGCAAGCGATGTGTTTCTCGTCCGAACAGAAGATGCAGAAGTCATCGTTCGTTCTTCTAAAATGAATGAAGAGCCAAATAATG
>Ga0209463_1002170_pt1 | contig 11027 bp, 9 predicted proteins | sample AgamicMgSfrz_FD_187169 | JGI IMG/M metagenome (GOLD analysis project Ga0209463, IMG submission 187169) | Agave microbial communities from Guanajuato, Mexico - Mg.Sf.rz (SPAdes) (version 2) | ecosystem: Host-associated > Plants > Phyllosphere > Phylloplane/Leaf | place: Guanajuato, Mexico... | reverse complement strand
GTCGATAGGCCGAAGAGTTCGCGAAATGCTAATATATCGACTACACTCGTAGAAGCTTAAGTGCCGATATTTTTGGACGTGGGTTCGACTCCCACCGTCTCCACCAATACATATTTGGTGGTTTTTTTATTTTGTATTGTAATTTAAACCATAAGTTGGCCATTTTGGACAATTTATGGTTTTATTTATATTAGGTCAGTTTATGGTTTATTGGTTCTGTTCTGGAAATATTTTTATTTATAAATTTCTGAAATATATAAACTTTCTGAGGGTAAGTAAAGATAATGGGAGGAGTTATAAATATGATTCTAGGAGAAATAACAGGAACAGATTGGGCATTTATTGCTACATTTTTTGTTACAGCTTGCGCGGGTATAATGGCACAATATGCTTCCCACCATTTCACAAAAAAGCGAGAAGAGGAAAAATCTTTAAAAGAATGTTATCAAAATCTGTATTCCCCAATTTTATATGAAGTAACAAAGTACATAGATATAGAAACCGTGTATAAGGGAGATATGTTAAAGGATAAATTTAAAAAGGAAACAGTTTTTGAAGGAATCAAAAAACATATTCAATTAAATTTAAAATATGCCCCAATTGAATTAATTCGTGCGTATGATGCGGTGAGAAGAAGCGAAATATACGAAGATTTTAAAGGTGATGAAGAAGCACTTACAAAAGCGGATTTATGTTTTACTTTTTTAGAGGAATTAAATTTTTTAAACGTGAAGCTGGATATGAACTATAGTTATGAGGAGATTTTAAAATATAGAATTTATTATAGTCTTTGGATTTTTGTATATGAGTACTCTGATTTCAATTTAGCTAATAATGTATTAAAGCATAAATGGACGTTTAATCAAGAAGAGTTCACTGAAGAACTAGTGGTGGAGATTGTTCAATTAATAAAGAAGGATAAATCTGAAAGAGTTTCAACAATGAAGTATTTCATAAATAATCTTTTAGTTCGTATAATTGCAGAAAAAAATAAAGATGCATTCCAACCTACTGAAGATTTGCATCAATTGTTACTTGAATTTATTAAAATGGAATTGAATTCTGATTTGGTACAGTCTTGGAATCAAGAATTAAAATTATAAAAAATAAACAAAATTGGTTATAAAGAGAAGTATAAGGTATCTTTCTCTTTTTAGTGTATTTAATAGGTATATTTATATCAAAAAGATGGTATGTGTGGGTAGGAATTCGTTATTGAATGGAGCATAGAATAAAAAGATACTTTCATATAGAAGGTATCTAATTTTTAACTAGACAGAAAAGAGACCGTAATTGGTACGGCCTCAAAGTGTTATGTATTATATTGAAAATTAATTTGAATTTCAAATTTTTGATTTGATGCATTCCAAATTTCTATCCACCATCCATCAACAGGAATGTCGTCGTAACCATCAGAATATCTTTGGCCATCAAATTTTTCAACCAATGAAAAGCTGTAAGCATGGTCTTTCTGTAATATAATATTTCTAACATCTCGACGATTATTTTTGTTAACATTCATTGTATATTCTCTAAGTGCTTCATGATTGTAGTTGGAGAAAAGGTTAATCCCATATACATTATCTTCGATTTTTAAAAAAGTAACTGAGTTATTTTTCTTCATCATACCCCCAAAAACTTCGGCATGGTTTTTATTTTTAAAAATATTTTTTTTAATTCCATTAGTTGAGTTTCGAGCAACAACTGTTAAATCTATATGAATTTGACGTTGAGTTTTGTCATTATGGAGAAAATATCTCCATGATGCATTATCGTAGTAAACATCTTAGCTAGGAGTAGGATCCTTTTTAAAAAATACATTATAAATTGTTGTACCAGTATTAATAACACCAAGAGTTAATCCAGCAATTGCAATAAAAGTTGTAACAGACAAATCAAGGCCCTAAAAAATAGTTATAGTACTTAATTTGCTATGATGTTGAAAATGTTAATTAATTGTATTAATTTAATAAAAGGATTAAAATATATTGAACAACACAAAAAGGCACCTTAAAAAGGTACCTTTTTTGATGAGCCTGACGGGAATCGAACCCGTACGTCCAAGGACACCCGCTTGCAAGGCGGGCGCGTCTGCCAGTTCCGCCACAGGAATTTTATAATATCATATTTTTTGAATTTTGTAAATAATCATTCCCTTTTAGATTGTAAAAAGAAATGATTGTTTAACAAGATAAATTTAACTTTTTATTGGTTTAATGTGTCGAAGTTGCTAATTTATTGTAAAATTATTACTATGGAATATTGATATTTGAATTAATATTTTTTGGGGGAGATTAAATTTGTTAACTCATGCTACACTTAGAAATATCTTTAAACAGGATTTTGAAAAATTCTTTAGATCTTATCAAGTTCCTGGGCGCTCTGTACGTATTATTCCAGAAGCTGGACAGGATAGATATACACCTATTCAGAATATGATAAAAGAAGAGTTAGAATCTGGAGAATATTTCTCTGAGGAGAATATTGATACCTTTATGTATCAACAATTATTTTATTCAACAAATAATTGGCATTATGTGTACCAAAATAATGAATGCGTATTTAATAAGGATACGCCATTAGAAGATATTATTTCTTTATTAGAAAGCAGAACGGAGCTTCAATATAATAGATTACTTATTAGTGATATTGAAACTGAAAAATATTCATTATGTACAACTAGAATAGAAAGTAATAACGATAATCTGAAGAGTATCAATTTTATAGTTAAAATTGGGAATGTAGAATTGAATTCGGAAAAATACAATTTTTTCTCAGCCATTACTGTTGATATGGAACATAATTTAGTTATTATTAGATTTAATCAAAATCTGTTGGATAATTTTGAACTGGACCCATTAGATGTTCTTACTCATTTGAAAGATTTATTGAATGGTTTCGTGCAACAAGGTGAAGAAATTAATCCATTTGAACCACTAGGTTTAAATATTATAGGGTTTAATGAAGAAGTACCAAAAAAAATTATCTCGTCACTGTTTAAAGAACTGAGTTCTGAAGCTGAAGACATTTTAAATGCGCGTGTTCCAGAGAATACGGATAATGACATAAGGGGATTCTTAGTAGAAAAAGGTCTTCCTAGTGAAGAGGATTATATTCAGCAAATAAAATCTGTAATTTATCAAGATATTTCTCAAACGTGTGCAAATACAATATTTGCAAATGGATGGGTTTTTAGATTTGTTTTTCGAGAAGGGCAATTAACTCGCGCCTCTTCTAGAACAGATGATAGAAGTCCTATATATGGATCTAAAGTATATTGGCATTTAAAAGAGCTTATTTTTAAGAGTGATGAAATGTATGAAGCGGGCTTCTTATGGTATTTAGAGAATCCAGACAATACAGAAGACCCGAAATATGTTGAAGTAAGATTAGAGTCGCGAAGTGACTCTTTGATTTTACATTATTACCATAAAATGAGAACTCCAGATAGAAAGGAGAAAGAAGATTTTGTATTACGAAAAATTAACTCATATTTTTAAAATAACAGATCTTCAGGATTTATTCCCTCAAATTTCAGTTGATGAGTTTGACCAATTCATCAGATCGGAACAGTTAAAAAACGGAAAATATATAAGCCCATATAAATTTGCTCTAGAACAGAATATAACCGTAAATGAAAGTGTAAAGTTTTTTATGTATTTTACAGGTGATCAAGGGATTTTTGATATTGTTTCTTACGCAGAATGTTCTAGACCGTCGTGTTTTAATAACAGAATTTATTTTGATATTGATAGTATAGATGATCAAATATTTTGTGAAGAATGTGGGAAAATTTATTCATTTGATACTATAAAGAGACATATTAAAATTTTATTTAGACTCAAAGAATCAATAAAAATTCCAGACAAAGTCCAAAGGATTTCTCGTAAGGATCCAAGCTCAACATATGAGGCTTTAAGGGAGTTGCCACCACATTTAAAGGGAGAATCCCCTTCATCTTTAAATAATGCCCCGACAGGTGATGAGGGGGATGAAATGAGTGTAGGAGTTGATTTAGAGGTGGTTTTAGAAAGTGCACAAGAAGTTGGAATGCCTATTATACCAACTGTTGAGAAGTTTAAAAATAAGATAAAATCATTGGCAGGTTAACAAGTATGAAGAAAGTTTTGAATGGAACTAGCTTTATTTTTGGTTTATTAATGGGGAGTTTTATATCGATATTTATAGTAATGTTTATTTTACGTGATAAATTTGAAAAACCGTGGGATACAATTTGGACTAGTTCTTTAGGTTTTATTGGTACAGTGATAGGAAGTTGTATAGGTGGGTTAGTTGCTTATCGTGTTGCTGTGGAGCAGGTAAATGCTCAAGTTAAAAATGAGGAAGATAAACAAAAAAGTCTTCAGGATAGGTTGGGAAATAGAATCCACGGTGAGCTGCAGAATAATGCGGAGTTTGTTGAGAAGCTAAAAGAACTTCTTGTGGAAATGAAGGATGATTTTGAAGAATTGTCTAAGGAGATTTCAAAAGAAAACCCGGAAATTTTAGAAGGGATTATTGTGCTTATATCACAAATAGAAACAGACTTATTACTACAACTTCGCTCAGAATTATTTGATATAAGGTATGTTGATTTGCATAAAAAGATAGAGGTATTGGATAAGATAAAGAAAAATGCTGAAAATTTACAAAAACAGAAAGTACCAATGTATATTGCTATTACACTAAAAAGATTATTGAAACTTTCAGAAGAGTACATTCAACTACATAGCATATAGCGTATATTGGTTACGCGAAAAAGAGACCGTAGAATATAACGGTCTCTTTTTATTTTGAGCTTGAAATTTTTGGTCAATATACGGTTAAATCTTTGAATAGTTGTCTATATTTTTAATAATAGCATTAAAGGAGGTAATTAATTGTCGCATCATTTGATCAGAAGTCGATTATACGGTTTATGCCCAAAGAGAAGAGATACCCCATTTGTAGAATCCTTGTTGAGTTATCTTATTAGACTAGCGGAAGCGCATGCTGTTCATTTTGGAGATTTATTGGCTTACGAGATAGCACCTATATTAGGGAAAACATATTTGTTAAACAGTATAGATAGGGGCGGAAATCGTTTTTATGATGGTGCAAGAACAATTAATGGTACTGAAAAAAATGCAAAAGATATGGTAACTGCTTTAGAATGTCTTACAGGAACAGGAAACTTAGAAGAGTTAACTCTATCAAAGTTTAGAGAGATTTTTCCTGCTAGAGGCTTAATAAGAAAGAGTTTGGCTTGGTGTCCTGAATGTTTGAATGAGTTAATAGAGAAGGACTCTTTGTATTACCCATTAATCTGGTGTATGACAGCTTACAATGTATGTACAAATCATAAAAATTATTTAAATGAAGAATGCCTTACTTGTAATAAGTTAATTCCGTTCTTGCATAGAAAGAGTAGGGTTGGTGTATGCCCTTATTGTCAATCACACCTTTTTAAACCACTTAATACCCTCCAATTTATAGACCACAAAGATTATTATATTTCTCAAAGTGTAGAAAACTTTTTTAAAGATGAAAGCAAAGAAAATAAGTTTAGGCTCTATTCGCTATATGGAAATCTATCCTCTATCCTCCATGCCAGTTTTGATGGAAATATAAAGCAGTTTGCTAATCACATAGGTGTACCAAAAACAACAGCTTGGGGGTGGCTAAATAAAGAAGTTATTCCACCGTTAAATAAGGTTCTAGAAATTGCGTATATTCTAAAGATTCCAGCGCAAGTCTTGTATACAGAGCATAAAAAGATACAGATAACACCTAATGTATTAGTTGGGAATATAAAACAAGCAGCACAAAAAAGAGAAAAATTTATGTTAAGTAATGAAGAAGTTAGTACTTATCTGAGTAAAACAGAAAGAGAACAATTTGGCATGAAGGCAATAATTGATATTGCTAAAGACTTAAAATGTAGTACGAAATTTCTTTATACTAACTTTCCAGAAGAGTGTAAGAAAATTTCAGAGCGTAACTATCAAATAAAAACTGAAGAAAAGTCTCTGTATCTGTCTACTTTAAAAGAGCAGATACAAGAAGTCTGTTATAACTATTTTTCACAAGGTGTTTTTCCTACTAGAAAATTATTAGAGGAAGAATTAAACTTACCATTCCTTTTTAAAAATCGTCCGATGAAAGAGTATTTCTATCAAGTGCGTTTAGAATTAGAAAAACAATTCATTATTCCGAAGGGGAGAATATATGTTACAAGAGGTTGAATTTATTAAGTGGTGTAAGGAAAAGGGATTGTCTGTCCCTACCCAAGAACTAATTAATAAGATTAGAACATCCCCGCCTAGTAGAAAGGTACAAAGCGGACGAGGGAATGTATTAGGTTTTTATCCCAGCAGGAAAATGGGGATGACTATTCAATTTGAAAGCCATAAGGTTGAGCTAAATGCAATATATAAAATGGAATATGATTCTTCAGTTTTAGAATACTATGATCAACCTAATACAGTTTTTTTAGAGTATATGTCTAAGAATAATCGTAAGGTTTCGGTTAATTCTACTCCAGATTTTTTTGTTATAAGAGAAAATGAGGCCGGATGGGAAGAGTGGAAAACAGAAGAAGAACTTTTAAAATTAAGTCAACAATCTCCTAATAGATATGTTAAAGATTTAGAGGGAAATTGGAGATGCCCACCAGGAGAAAAATTTGCAAATAGATTTGGTTTGAAGTTTTATTTAAGGAGTTCTAAAGAAATTAATTGGAATTTCTCTAGAAATATTCAAATACTTGAGGACTACATGAATGTATCAGAGTGCCTAGAAGTAGATGAACAGAAAATAAAATTAATTCAAGATATTATATCCTCAAAATATGGTATTACAATTGAGGGTATTTTGAAATCTTATAGTACCTTAACTATAGATGACGTTTATAAAATGATTGCTCAAAATCATATTTATGTTGATTTATACAAGTATATTTTAATTGAACATCATGAGGTTCCCTTGTTTTTAAATGAAGAATTATCAAAGATATATGAAATGACTTTTGTTGAAAATACTATTAGTGAAAAAGCATATAAGTTAAAATCCAATCGTTTTGAACAAGGTACTAGGTTAATATGGGATGGGAAAATATATTGTGTTATAAATGTTGGGAGTAATAATATATCGTTGGTAGATGAAGAAGATGTTTTAGTTAACGTTTCTCAAAAAAATTTTAAGATTCTTAATGAGAGAGGTGCTATTCAACTTTTAGACCAGAGCAATAGCATAGACGAACAACAGGAATATAAGAAAATTTTACTAGAAGGCGCTTCTCCAAAAGATATTGAAGAAGCGTATGGTCGATATGAGTTGTTGAAGGCTCATAATCAAGGGGCTAAAAATACTGAATACAGTGATAGAACTATAAGAAGATGGGAAAAATCGTTTGAAGAAGCCGAAAGATTATATGGTAATGGTTTTTTAGGTTTGTTACCACAAAAGAAACATAGAGGAAATAGGATGTCAAAAATTGATAAGGTTGTTCAAGACTTAATAAAAGAGGTTATAGAAAAACACTACCATAACATTAAACAGCTGAATGTAAAAGCTATATATAGTTTGTTTGAAGAGAAATGTAAGAGAAAAAATCTTAGTATTCCTAGTTATGTGACATTCACGAAATACGTTAATAGCTACTCAAACTATGAAACAGTAAAAAATCGGAAAGGTAAAAGAGCTGCTTATCCAATGGAGCATTGGTATCTAGAGATACATACTCCTAAACATGGTGATAGACCTTTTGGAATTACACATATTGATCATACAGAATTAGATATTGAGCTTGTATTAATGGACGGTAAAGAACGAATCACTCGTAGACCATATCTTACGTTATTAATGGACGCATATTGCAGGAGGATTTTAGCGCATTATATAACGTTTGATCCACCGAGTCATCGTTCAATTATGATGGTTTTGCGAGAATGTGTAAGAAGAAACTTTCGATTACCCAATAACATTGTAGTTGATGGTGGAAAAGAATTTCATAGCTTATATTTTGATGCATTATGTGCTCAAAATGGGATAGTCAAAAAAATTAGACCACCAGCTAAAGCTAGATTTGAGAGTGTTATAGAACGTTTATTTGGAACAACTAACTCTTCTTTCATACACAATTTACAAGGAAATACCCAGTTGACAAAAGAGGTAAGGGTTGTTACGAAGAGTACAAATCCGAAAAACTCTGCAATCTGGACGTTAGAAAAGTTAAATACTTTGTTTTATGAGTGGATTGAGCACTATGAAAATACGTTACATGCTGGATTAGGAACAACACCTAAAAAACAGTTTGAGCTAGGAATTGCATTAGGAGGAAGGAGAGAAATGAATTTTATTTCATATGATCAGACCTTCATCTTATCAACTCTTCCATCTACGCCTAGAGGAAAAGGTTTAGTTCAGCCAGGTAAAGGAGTTGTGTTTAATAATGTTTGGTATTGGAATGAAGAGTTTAAAAATCCAAAAACGGAGAAAACAAAGGTTAATTTAAAATATGATCCTTTTAACGTTGGAATTTTATATGCATATGTAAATAAGAGGTGGGTTAAGTGTATATCAGAACATCATTATCTTCTTGATGGGAAAACGCATAAACAACTGCAATGTATTACAGAAGAAATTAGATATAAATTAAATATTAAAGGAAGGGTAACTTTGAAACACATAGCAAGTTTTATACCAACAATTGAAAATCATGAGAAATTAATAAATCAAGCTTTAATAGAGAAAGAAAACCGAAAATCTCGCATTACTTTTGAAGAAATTAGATTGGAAGAGAATATAGATTCTCAAAAATCCAATTTTAATTCAAGAAAAATTGATGTGAATAATATTCCAAACTTCAAAGTCATTGAAGACTAAAAATATTAATGAAGAGGGGTGAGGAATTTGGTTGAAAATATGTTGTATACTGGGAAACAAACTTTAGAAGAAAAATTAAATAAGTTTAAAAGAGTAAAGATAATCCATCCTAAAATGAATCAAGTAATGTCGGAACTTAAATCATTGATAGAGAAACCTTCTGGTAATGAAATTATTATGGTTTTGGGGCCATCAGGTGTTGGAAAATCAACGCTTATAGAGGAATTTAAAAAAGAAATTATAAATAACTTATTTGATGAATTAGAGAAGGATAGGTCTATTATTCCCTTTGTATCTATAGAACTTATATCTCCTGATAGTGGTGTTTTTAATTGGAAGGATTTTTATGTAAGAGTACTGCGGGCTATGGAAGAGCCATTAATTGAAAAGAAAGTTATATATGAAAATAATAGCGAACCAAAAAAGAGAGATAAGATAAGTGTGGGACAGGGGCATTATTTAACTTCTCCAGCGCTGAGAAGATCATTAGAAAATGCTTTTTATTATCGGAAACCGAAAGTGTTTATTGTTGATGAAGCCCAGCATTTTATTAAAGTACCATCAGCAAGAAAATATTTGGATCAGCTAGACTCACTTAAATCATTATCTAATCTAACAAAAGTTCCACAATTACTAGTTGGTACATATGAACTTAAGAACTTTGTAAATTTAAACGGGCAACTAGCGAGAAGAACTTTTGAGATACATTTCCCTAGGTATGACATATCTAATGAACAAGATTTTATCAATTATTTAGGTGTTATTAAAGGTCTTTTTGAATACCTTCCTATAGAAACATCTCCTTCATTATTGGAAAATTGGGATTATTTATATGAGAGAACAGTAGGATGTGTAGGGATATTAAAGGATTGGTTAACAAGAGCGCTGAGGTTAGCCTTAGAAAATAATGAGAAGTCATTAAAAATGCAACATCTTAGAAATACGGCCCTTCCTATAAATAAGGTATCTAAGCTTGTTGATGAACTTTCACAGGGAGAGGCTTGTTTCATAGAGAATTCAGATAGGATATTGGAGGTAAGGATAAAGCTAGGTCTTGATAATGAAAATGTAAATCAAAAGGGTAATTCAAAGAAAAAGAATGTTGGTATTAGAAATCCTAAAAGAGATAAAGTAGGCGGAATGAAGAATGAATGATACTAAAATATTGGAAGAAGAACAAGCTGCTTATTCATTTTCGAAAAGAAGTGAGTTTTATGCCTTGGAACCATTGGGAGTCTATACACCTTTGATAGAAAGTATGACTAGTTATATTTGTAGATTAGCGTTTGCTCATAATATTACAGTTAAAACTTTTATACGAGATATAATACGTCCAAATATGAAGTTATTAGAAAATGAGGTAGGTCGAGTATCTGCATTGAAAATTAATGTTGGAGGTGAATATTCTAAAAAGTTAGCCAAGGTATTATATACTCTTACCGGACGGATTGAAATATTTAGGGCTCCCGTATTGGTCGCAGAATGTTAGGGATAAATTAATACTATTAGGAGAACCTTTACCTTATGATAAGTTACTTACAGAAAGAAAAAGATGGTGTCCGCAGTGTTTTATGGAACGGGTGATTCAAGGACTTCCATTATATGAGCCTGTTGTATGGAATAAGCGAACGGTCCGTTCATGCTGGAAACATGAGATATTATTACATAATACTTGTAGTTTTTGTTCCGAGGGAATATCATATTTTACTCCAAAGATAAGGATAGGATTTTGTCCCTATTGTAATCATTTTTTAAGCTAATATCATAGTGATTTATCATGCCCATAGTCTTATTTGCATGATAATACAAGATATAAAGAATATTATCGAGAGTGTAAACTCAAGAATAATCTATTTAAAAGTAGTGATATAATATTGATTTTGTAAATGTTTTGGACAATATATGATTTATTTTTAGTTATTTAGACAATATATGGTTTATTACTTTTACTTTAGTTTAGTGGAAAATGAGAGTAATGCATATAAAATAGACAATATACGATTAATATTTGGACCAATATATGATTTAATCCACATGTATGATATGAACCATAACTTTGCCAGATTGGCGAGGTTATGGTTTTTTTGTTTGTGGTTTTATAGAATGCTGAAGTTGATGGGACGGTATCCTTGAAACAGAGAATAAAAAAATGGTTATTGATG
>Ga0209463_1002169_pt1 | contig 11028 bp, 9 predicted proteins | sample AgamicMgSfrz_FD_187169 | JGI IMG/M metagenome (GOLD analysis project Ga0209463, IMG submission 187169) | Agave microbial communities from Guanajuato, Mexico - Mg.Sf.rz (SPAdes) (version 2) | ecosystem: Host-associated > Plants > Phyllosphere > Phylloplane/Leaf | place: Guanajuato, Mexico... | reverse complement strand
GCAGCAAGCATCAATAGCACTTGAACTGGCACTGCAGTTTGTTGTGCAACCTAAAAAAGTCTGACCTTAGGTAAAGAACTAAGGTCAGACTTTTTGCTATTACCTGAATGGTAGCTTTATGAATTAGGACGGATCAGAAAGTTGCAGCTAGAGCCTTATTACCATGCATAAGCGTTAGGGGCATGTCCACCCGGCCCTGGGAAGATCTCATCAAGACGTTTAAGCACAGATTCATCCAATGTGACATCCAGACATTTGAGTGCTGTTTCGAACTGCTCCAGGGTACGAGGTCCGATGATTGGTGCTGTCACTGCCGGATTGGCTGCAACCCAAGCCAAAGCGATCGTGTCCTGTGGTTCGCCAAGATCGCGGCACAGTGCTGCAAATTCTTCGAGCTGGTTTTTGTGATGCTCAATCCGTTCAGCGATGCCGCCGCTGCGTGTGCCTTCCAGCTTCTGAAGTGCATTGCGTCCCAGCAAGCCACCATCAAGGGGACTCCAAGGAATCACGCCGAGACCCAGCTCTTTGGCCGCAGGCAGTACTTCGAGTTCAGGCAAACGGCAGTTCAGACTGTATTTGTGCTGCTCGGAAACCAGACCGAGGAAATGGCGGTTTTTGGCTTCGCTTTGAGCAATGGCAATCTGCCATGCAGCGAAGTTGCTTGATCCAACATAACCAATCTTACCTTGATGGACAGCATTTTCGAATGCACCCCATAGCTCGTCCCAAGAAACGGCAGGGTCAACATGGTGCATTTGGTACAGCTCGACATGGTCTGTCTGCAAGCGGCGAAGGGAACCCTCCAGATGACGTCTGATTTTATAGGCAGAGAGGCCGGCATCGTTGTTGGGACCATCCGTTTCATCATGCATGGAACCATACACCTTGGTTGCGAGCACCACTTTTTCACGTCTGCCGCCACCCTGGCTGAACCAGCGTCCGATAATTTCCTCGGTCAGTCCGGAATTCTCACCCCAGCCGTAAATGTTAGCGGTATCAAAAAAGTTAACGCCGGCATCGAGTGCTGCATCCATAATGCGGAATGCTTCTTTTTCGTCTGTAGCAGGCCCAAAATTCATGGTGCCGAGACAAATCCGGCTCACTTTAAGACCTGATTTTCCCAAGTACGTGTATTGCATGGTTTGCAATCCCTCCTGAGTTACCTGAATTTGACTTCACGGTTTATTTTACTCCAGTCTGACGAGCAGAACAACAGACATCAAACCTCTTATAGGTAAAATCTATTAAAGTCATAGATTGTATATCTTGGTCAAATGACCACTGAATATGATACAAAAGAGAGAGTTAAGTATGACACGTTCGAATGAGAATGAATGAAGGAGTTGGACAACCCATGACAGACGTAAAAAAAATTGCAGTCATCGCAGGTGACGGAATCGGTCCAGAAGTTGTAGCAGAAGCAGAGAGAGTACTCAAACGTACGGAGGAAGTATTCGGATATCGTTTTGAAACCGAGCATGCACTGTTCGGCGGAATCGCCATTGATGAGAAAGGCACACCTCTTCCAGAAGAAACACTCTCTGTATGCAAAAGTGCAGATGCAGTGCTGCTCGGAGCCGTTGGTGGTCCGAAATGGGACAACAACAGCAAGGAACTTCGTCCGGAAACGGGCTTGCTGGGAATTCGCAAAGCGCTCGGATTGTTCTCCAACTTGCGTCCGGCGGTTGTGTTTGACTGCCTGAAGGATGCATCCACATTGAAACCCGAAGTACTGGAAGGCACGGACCTGATGGTGGTTCGGGAGTTGACCGGAGGCATTTACTTTGGTGAAAAATTCAGACGTGAAGGATCACAGGGTGAAGAAGCAGTGGATACCTGTGTGTATAATGTAACGGAAGTGGAGCGGATTGTTCGTCAGGCATTCGAAATCGCCCAAGGACGCCGCAAAAAACTCGCTTCTGTGGATAAAGCAAATGTATTGGAAACATCCCGCCTCTGGCGTGAAGTGGTTAACCGGGTCGCTCCGGATTACCCGGATGTGGAAGTGGAGCACGTTCTCGTTGACAACTGTGCAATGCAGCTGCTGCGTCGTCCAGCAAGCTTTGACGTCATCGTAACGGAAAATATGTTCGGAGATATCCTGAGTGATGAAGCAGCCATGCTGACAGGTTCAATCGGCATGCTTGCCTCTGCATCACTGGGCGAAGGCAGCTTCGGCCTGTATGAGCCGGTACACGGTTCGGCGCCGGATATCGCTGGTCAAGGATTGGCGAATCCAATTGCGACGATTCTGTCTGTGGCACTCATGTTCCGTACAACCTTTGGTTATGCAGAAGGTGCGGATGCCATTGAGGCAGCTGTGTCCGAGGTGTTGAATGCCGGACACCGTACAAGTGATATTGCAGTAGATAAGAGCAAAGCCATAAGCACTACGGAAATGGGCGATCTGATCGTTGCAGCGATCCGTAAACAGGCGTAATGAAGGCATCATGATCGGGCAGTCCTTAGCTTTCCAACAGGAAAGATTGAGGGCTGTTCCTTTATATTTTGGCACTAAAATTTCTTATTTATAATAATTATAAAAAAATAACGTTTATAATCTTGACTTTGAGAAGTCCGGATGATAACATTTTACTTGTACTTGTTATCAAGTATCAAACCGATTTATTAACAGGAAAAGCGTCCGCGTTTTTCTTGATGATGAGCAATCCATATGGATGCTTACATAATCCCAAAGGAGGAATTTTTAGTTATGGCAGAACGTTTGGTTGGTAGACCAGCACCAGATTTCGCAATGGAAACAGTATCGGGAGACGGACAAGATTTCGGTTCCGTTAAACTGTCCGATTATCGTGGCAAATGGCTCGTATTCTTCTTTTATCCTTTGGACTTCACATTTGTGTGCCCAACTGAAATTACAGCTTTGAGCGATGCTTCCGAGCAATTCAAAGCTTTGGATACTGAAATTCTTGGTGTGAGCGTTGACTCCGTACACAGCCACAAAGCTTGGATCAACACACCTAAAGACAGCAATGGCTTGGGTCAATTGAACTTCCCACTGGCTTCCGATATCACGAAGCAAGTGGCTAAAGATTACGGCGTTCTGATCGAAGAAGAAGGCGTTGCATTGCGCGGTCTGTTCATCATCGATCCAGAAGGCGAATTGAAATACCAAGTGGTTAACCACAACGATGTAGGTCGCAGTGTTGAAGAAACACTTCGCGTACTGCAAGCTCTGCAATCCGGCGGATTGTGTGCAATGAACTGGAAACCAGGCGACAGCAACCTGTAAGCCTGATTAACTTGAACGTTTGTTGTTCAAGCCCTCATCCCATCTGGGATTGAGGGCTTTTTGCACCCTTTTTTCCAAATATATATGAAGGTTGTATTAGGGTGTTTAGACAGGGTAAGAAACGTGTTAATGATGTATTATAGGAATGAGAGGTTTTTACATCTCCTGAAAGAGGAATTGAAGGGCTCCAAGGCGAATAGGGTATGGAAACCCCGTAAATATTTTCGGGCCACTGCAATGATAATATGGTAATGAATGTGATACACTGATGGAACGATTTCTTTTTCAGAAAAGCTGCAGGTGCTAGGGAGACCGATTCTAAATAAAAGGTCCCGGCACGTAATAAGGAGGGTGAACAAACATGAGTTACTGTTGTGGGGCAAGTATGGTGGGAACAAAGGGCACGCTGAAGCATTACCGCACCCAGGTTCATAATGTTCCCCTGCTGTTTTGTCCGGTATGCCACCGGGTAGAAGTGCATTACAAAGTGGAAAACGAATATGAAATTCTGGCTGAATATGCGCATGGTGATGGCGCTTCTGAGATTGACTTTCAAGACTACGTGACCGAGGATGAGGATGCAATCTTCGAAAATTGCGTGAACCGCGAGAGCGAGGATGCGATGATCATTGTTCAGCGACAGATTGACATGTCACTCGACCTGCTAAGACTTGCCAAGGAAATGAAGGATGAGAAGTGGGAGAGCGAACTCAAACGTCGATTAGCCGTGATGAGCCAGCGCAGACTTAAAATTCAGCATAATAAAAGCGGGCTATAGATTTAATTTGATGTCACGCTATAAATTGTTAGGTAATATTGGGATACGAACGAAGCTGATTCGCGATCGTAGCGAAAAGGCTTCGTTTTTGTGTTTTGAAAATCGGCTATTTCGAGGTTTTTCTTAAAATAATTTCCATTCGACACTTTCTCCGATTGACTCCCTTCTATAAACTTGTCTATGATAAAAACAGACTTGCAAAAGAGGCGGAGCAAATCAATTTGTACGTGTTTGGGAATAGGAGAAGGTTAGAATGGAACAAACATATATGATTTTCCGGATCAATTGTTGGTTACCGGGAATAGACCAGCTAGGGTTCCGGACGTGCCATCCATATTTTCGGCTCAGCCCCCTAACGAAAGGGCACCGGTAATGAAAAATAAATCGGCCCTTCCTGTTTCTGTGATGATATGATGTCCGAATGGCAAGTTTATCATTTACGTGAAAAGGAGGAACCTGTCATGATTAGTGAATTTCAGGATACAGTGCCTCACCCAACGAACAGTTTCCCGCCTGTACATCTGGATAACAACAAATATGAAAATGTTCTGGAGCATTTGGATAGCGGTATTATGTTGTTTGACAGCAACGGTGTATTGACGTTTATTAACGTTCAAATGGCAAAATTGTTGGAACTTCCCCGAAGTCTGTTGAGCGGCTGCACCCTGATGCAAATGCTGCATCATCCACAGATGAGCCGATTCAAGAAAAAGAAAATTCTACGTATCTACCGGGAGACCATCTTCCACCGTAAGCGCTATCATGAACTGATCGATGAGTATGGCAGACACTGGCTGGTCACGGTAACCTACGGAGATCAGATGGATGGAGATTTTTTGTTCAGTGTCAAGGACGTATCGGATTATAAACAAATAGAACAGACCGCTTATCAGAATGACAAGCTTGCCATGCTAGGGCGCATTTCAGCTTCCATCGCCCACGAAATTCGTAATCCTTTGACAGCGATCCGCGGGTTTATACAGCTGCTGCGTCCGCATTTGCTGCAATTAGGGAAAGATGAATACGCTAGGATCATTCTGACGGAGATTGACAGGGCTAACGATATTATTTATGAATTTCTGAATTCATCCAAACCATCAGCACCGCAGAAGACGATAATATCCGTGGATTCCTTGCTCAAAGAGGTGGTCTTGCTGACGGAAAGCGAAGGCTTGATGAAAGGCTGCGAAATTACCCTGGATGAAGCAGACTCGCCGATGAACGTCTCCATCGATGTCAAACAGATTAAGCAGGTTATTTTGAATATGGTGAAAAATGCAATGGATGCCATCGAGGGCGTAGGCGAAGAGCATACAGGCCTCATACGAATCTCCACAGGAACCGAGAACAGGTATGTGCAGATCTCCATTGCGGATAACGGTCAAGGTATGGACCACAACACGCTTGTACGCCTGTTTGATCCATTCTTCACGACTAAAGAGAGTGGGACAGGCCTTGGACTTTCTGTAAGTTATCGCATTATCAAAAACCATGGGGGCACAATCTCGGTTGACAGTAAAAAGGGTGAAGGAACCCGTTTTATGATTATGCTCCCTTTGGTGTAATACAGCAGTATGGGCGGGAATCGGCGTGTTGGCCGATTCCTTTTGTTTTTTTTGGAAGCATTTCGGGTTATAGTTAGGATGAATGCGGATACATACTCATAGCTTGCGAAAGGAAGGTGCATGATGAATATTCAGGGAATGGAACAGATGAACAAAAATCTGACGAATCATGTGGGACAAATTATTGTAGGCAAGGAGCGGACCATAGAACTGATCATGACCGCAATTATCGCTTCAGGACACGTACTACTAGAGGACGTACCGGGTACAGGCAAAACGATGCTGGCCAAATCGGTAGCTTCATCTCTGGATTGTACGTTTCAACGCATACAATTCACCCCCGACTTGCTGCCGTCTGACCTGACAGGGATTCATTTCTACAATCAAAAGTCTGGCGATTTCGAATTCAGAGCCGGTCCGTTGTTCGCGAACCTTGTGCTGGCCGACGAGATCAATCGTGCTACACCGCGAACCCAATCGAGCTTGCTGGAATGTATGGAAGAGCGTCAGATCAGTATTGATGGTTCAACGAGACAGCTGGAGCGTCCATTCATCGTGATCGCAACCCAGAATCCCATTGATAATCAGGGGACCTTCCCGCTGCCGGAGGCACAAATGGATCGATTCATGATGAAAATTCGGATGGGTTATCCAAGCAGTGATGAAAGTGTGGAAATTCTGAGAAGGACTGTAGCTGGTCGTTCGGTTAACGATCTTACATCTATTATAAGCCGCGAGCAGCTGCTTGAGGCACAGCGTACATACCCGTCCGTCCAGGTCGAAGAGGACCTGCTAAAGTACATTATCCGTCTTACAGAAGAGACACGCAGACATCCCGAACTTTCGCTTGGCGTTAGTCCGAGGGGAGCGCAAGCCTTACTGAAGGCATGTCAGGCATGGGCAGCATTGCATGGCAGAGATTATGTTTTGCCAGATGACATCAAGGTTCTGGCTGAACCTGTGCTGGCTCACCGACTCGTATTCCGTAACAGGGTGCGACAACAGGAAGGCGCTGCAGAGCGGATTATTCAGGAGATTCTGAGTCAGGCTGAAGTGCCAACGGAGAGCATTGGCACCAGCAGTGGACGGTAATTATGGCACTGTTATGGCTTGTCGTTGTAGGGGGCATTATCATTGGCTTACAAGGCATATGGTTTGGACGTCCGGCACTGCGAAGGCTGAAGTATACACGTGAATTCAGCAAACTGCGCTGTTACGCGGGCGATGAGCTTGAGATGGTGGAGACGATTGCGAATGAGAAGCGGGTCACGGTACCCTGGCTGAGACTTGAGGCAATGATGCCTGGCTCTTTTATTTTTCGCAGCGGCTCAGGCATGGATATTAGCCGAGGAGAAATTTATCAGAATCATAAAAGTATATTTACTTTGAAACCGTATACGAGGATCACACGCAAGCATCCTTTTGTTTGCAGGGAGCGGGGGGTATACACGTTGAACACGGTAACCATGACAGGTGGAGATCTGTTTGGCGTCTGGCGAAATACCCAACCGATTCCTGTTCATCTGTCCATGATTGTGTATCCTTCCTTGGTAGCTGCTGAAGAACTACCCGCCATTTATCAGGTCTGGCAGGGGGAGGTTGAGGTATCACGCTGGATTGTAGAGGATCCTTTTCTTATTCTGGGCGTACGTCCTTACGGAGCAGGCGATCCCATGAACCGAATTCATTGGAAAGCAAGCGCACGTACAGGTGAGCTGCAGGTGTACAAGCAAGGCTGGACAGCTGATCCGCAGTCCTGGATTATCGTAAATATACAAGAGTCTGCGGATATGTGGAGTGTGGTAACCCGGCCTGAGCCGATTGAACGTGCACTGAGCTATGCTGCTACAGCGGCAGTGGATGCAATTGGAAGAGGGCTTCCTGCAGGGTTTGCGCACAATGGCTATCGTGTTAACGGTGGGCGTGATCCTCTTCGAATTGAGCCCGATTATGGCAGTCCTCATCTGGAACTGCTTTTGGAAGCCATGGCCGAGACGGAGCTGAAATGTATGGTTCCCATGGAGCAATTCCTCAATGAGGAAGTGAAACGCAATGAGGAAGCTCAGCAGGCACGCAGTTATCTTTTGATCACATCCTACGTTTCTTCGGCCATGGAGTTTGAGATTGCTCGCCTGCATGAACAGGGACACCGAGTAACCATTCTGCCTGTGGAACAGGAACAAACTGGAGCGAGGAACAACAAGGCGGTGAGTGCATGAGTGATTCGACTTTAGAAAAATCCAGGCTAGGGATTTCTCTGTTGGCGACGCTGCTAACAGGCGTCTATTTGTTTCCCTTGTTGACCCTTACTTCATTCTACACAAACGGTCATTTTCCTTATGTTCTACTGATGATCTATGCTCTGGCAAGCGGACTCGGCGTGCTGCTGGGCCACAGGTTTCAAGGATTAGGAACCCATATGGGGCTTCGGCTAGTTGGTGCTCTGCTCCTGGGTGTGCTTGTCTCTCTCCTGCTAACTTTGATCAACGGACTTATAATGCTGAATCTAGTCACAGGGCTTGTCTTGGGAATCATATCCGCTTTTGTTGGACTGGCACCTGAACCGTCACTTCGCTCCATCTTGATGTGGAGATGGCAGGTTTTCGGTGTTGTCGGTTCCATTATACTGAGCAGCTTCTCACATTGGATGGAGCCACTATACCCATTGCAGGCATATACAGGAACATTGTATGCAACAGGTGTCATCAGTTTTGCCTGCTGTCTAATAAGCGTGTACAGTTCACAGCTGGATAGAGCGGTATTAAATGATGGCAAAAGAAAGATTGTGCTTCGAGAATTCAACAGAGCGAATCATCAGCGGTTGATATGGATGTTGCTAATCATTGCGGGAATTGGAGCATTCCCCAGTCTTGCCGCCTGGCTCGCTCCACTGCGGGATCGTCTGCTCGCATGGATCAGGGGATTAATTGGCCCATCTTCCGATCAGCAGTTGCCCAGTACACCAAACTCTGGTATTGACCCTTCGAAACTTCCAGGCAGAGTGACCGAACCGTCTGAACCATCTGTTTTCTGGGACATACTGGGATGGTTCGTCTTAGGAGCAACTGCTGCCCTCATTCTATGGCTTATCTTCAAATTGGGACGGAAGACGATTAACCGTCTTATGGACCGATTGAAAAGCATGATGGATCCGAAGGAACGGAGTGCCGAGCCGCGTACCGAATATATTGATATTAGTGAAACTCTGGAAACACCCGTGCGAACACGAAAACCTTGGTTTCGAAAAAAAGAACTACCTCCATCACAGGAAGCGGAGCGTGTGCGCTACTACTACAGAAAATGGATCGATCATGCCAAACGCCAGGGGATAGAAATCGAAGGAGCACAGACTCCACTGGAAGCGGCAGAGACGATTCTGTATCACAAGCCTTCGTCAGGCAAGCATGAGGAGCAGATGCTCTCTGACATTTTGCCAGGTATATATAACGCGGTTCGTTATGGAAAAAAAGCTCCGAGTCCTTCCGAGATGTCCGAGATTGATCGGATCTGGAAGTCCCAATAGACCCTATAGACCCAATAACGTGTTTATCCCTTTACTTTTCTTGTCACGTTCAAGTATCATGAGAGGAATACACAAGTTGGTCAGAAAAGGAGCAGACAAATGAAGACAAATCATTGCAAAATTGTAGATTGCACAATTCGTGATGGCGGATTGGTAAATAATTGGGACTTTAGCGTGGACTTCGTTCAACAGTTATATGCTGGATTGAATGAGGCAGGCGTTGATTATATGGAAATAGGTTATAAAAACTCGCCGAAACTGCTGAAAGGTGCCGAAGAAGCAGGACCATGGCGTTTCCTGAATGATGATTTCCTGCGCAAAGTAATCCCGCAAAAAGGAAATACCAAATTGTCTGCCCTGGTTGACGTTGGGCGTGTGGACGAGAATGACATTTTGCCACGCAGCGAGAGCATGCTGGATCTGATTCGTGTAGCCTGCTACAGCAAGGATGTGGACAAGGCTCTGGCACTTGTTCAAACGTTCCATGACCGTGGTTATGAAACCACACTAAACATCATGGCTTTGTCCAACGTTATGGAGAACGAATTGCTCGAAGCCTTTGAATTGATCAAAGAAAGTTCAGTAGACGTTGTGTACATCGTTGACTCTTATGGCAGCCTTGATCATAATGACGTGAAGTACCTTGTAGAAAAATTCAAAACCCATTTGCCTAACAAACGTCTTGGTGTTCACACTCACAATAACATGCAGCTTGCATTCTCCAATACGCTTGTGGCAGCTGAGCTTGGCGTTGAACTGCTGGATGCTTCCGTATATGGCATGGGCCGTGCAGCAGGTAACTGCCCGACTGAACTTCTTGTGGCGCATCTGAAGGGAACGAAATACAACTTGCGTCCGGTACTTGGTGTATTGGAACAGTTGATGGTTCCTCTTCGCGAAAAAGAAGAATGGGGATACATCCTGCCATATATGATCACAGGCGCACTCGACGAGCATCCGCGTTCGGCAATGGCGCTGCGTTCGTCAGCAGAGAAGGATAACGTCGTAGATTTCTATGATAAATTAACAACGCCTGAAGTGAATTTTGATAAATAATTTCTGGAAAACATCCATAATATAACGGCTTATCAGATTTCCCGCAAATGAACTTTGTATGGAAAAATAGTCTGAAATACTGTTGCAAACTAAAAGGACATGAACTCCAATTGGGAGATTCATGTTTTTTTAGTTCTTAGTGCCTTGTTTTCCTTCGTGGACATGAATACATATTCCTATTTTCAACTATTTTTTAGTTCACGTCCGCAGATTTAAATGTTATTATGTACCAGATAGCATGTATTGGCATGTGAATTGAACGTGGGTAGAAATTTATTGTCGAATGGTGTAACTATGAAAGTTTTCAAACCTGAACGTCACAGGCGATGGCTAAAGGTTATTCAGGATAGGTGACCCCGGGAAGGAAAAACAAGGCATGAAGGCAAATTCGCAAGATCAGAGAAAAGTAATATGGGTCGCGTTAGGCGGCTTATTGTGTTTCCTCGCAAGTCAATGGTATCGTTCCTCCGCAAGCTCTGATCTAATCATATCCGGATACCCTGTGCTGACGCTACTCGGCGGATTCGTGGCAGCAGCAGCCTGTATCGGCATTTACAACCAAAGCTGGTTGTTCCAGACCCAAAAGTTAACCCTGCGCAGGGTCTTGATTACAACGCTCTTTTTGTTGATTGGCCTGTTTGAACTGATTCACATCGTTTCATATGCGGAAGAGATGCCGAGCGGAGCGATGATGGAATCGGAATTCTCGCTGAAAATGATGACTCTGGGCTCTGTGGTCTGTGCAGTGGGGTTATTGCTCATTTATGTAGTGAGAGAAAAAGAAATTGCGTTACCGCGTAAATTTTTACTATTCAGCGGAACGCTGGGCGTGTTTGTCATATTGTACACAGCG
>Ga0209463_1002167_pt1 | contig 11036 bp, 7 predicted proteins | sample AgamicMgSfrz_FD_187169 | JGI IMG/M metagenome (GOLD analysis project Ga0209463, IMG submission 187169) | Agave microbial communities from Guanajuato, Mexico - Mg.Sf.rz (SPAdes) (version 2) | ecosystem: Host-associated > Plants > Phyllosphere > Phylloplane/Leaf | place: Guanajuato, Mexico... | reverse complement strand
TTAAAAATCACAAAAGAGAGATTCATGACACTTATGAAAGCATTCCTTGATAAAACAAGTCAGTGGAAGCATTTCAAAGGAGCAAAACCTTCTGTAAGTAAATCTGGACGTGTAGGATTAGCTCAAGTAGATGTTTCTTCAGCCGATATGAAGGTTGATGAAGTAAAACGCTTGATGTATAACTGGAGATACAATTTACAAACAGCAGTTAAGCAACTCGCAGAACATTACGAGAAGTTGATTAAGTTAGATAAAGACTATATGAATTTTGAAGCTTATTGTCGTCCTTGGGATGGAATGTTTGCTCTATATGAAAAGCCGGATGCAACAATTAAAACGGCTAAAGACATCGAAGATAATCCTATGGCAAGCGGCGTTATGAACCGATTTAATCATTATGCGACTAAGCCATTTAATACATTTAGTGGTTACAATAAAGATGTGTATAAGACATATGCAAATTTAAGTATGGACGAGTTCATTACAATTGGTAATGGAAACAAGGATGACTATGTTGATAAACTTCTTGAACTTGAATACTATGATTTATCAGTATTAAAAGATAATAACTTAAAAGTTGATTCTAATAAGAAAGAAATTAAGAAGGTAATGAAAGCACACCTTGAAAAAATGGATAAGGAATCATTGTACACTACTTATGAAAAACATCTGAAGTTCTTATACGAACTAAAACAGAATGATAGCACGTTTGAGAAGGTTGTAGATGGAGTTGCTGGGTCGAAATATAATCCACTGAACTGGGTAACTGGTGGTAAATATGGTAAAGGTGTTAATGAGCTCACAGACCGAGTAGCAGGAGATAGAAAGGATAAAAACGGTTATCCGTATTCTCAAGAGATCATGAAGAAGGCTACAAAGCTCTACGAAGCAATTCGTGGTGTTAATGAAACAGCTACTGCTTCAACAAAAGCCACAGATACTCGTTTGTATAATGATGTTGATCCGCGTGTACTTTATGAAGAAATGTTCTATGATTTAAGGTATCATGACCAACGTGGTAGAATGCTTCGTGCGTTCCCAGGTTTCCAGATGTTTATTATCCATGAAGGTGCTTATTTCGGGAAGTATAAATTCTGGGATAACATGTACGGATTCAATGCTATTAAAAGTATTGATGTTCACCGTTCTCGTAAAATAGCTGCAGATACAGCAGTCATCTCAATGACTAATGTTTATTCTAATTTAACAACTCGACGTACGGATGTGGACTATGTGGATCGTGAGTTAAAATTTTGGGATAATTACGTTTGGAATGAAATACCTCAAGATTTAATTGAGAAAAAAGAAAATGAAGTTAATAAGAATCTCTTCATAGAAACAGGGGCACGTATCCATTTAAGAATGGGGTATGGGTCCACAGCTAGTGCTTTACCAATTGTATTCAATGGTACGATTTCAGAACTTCAGATTGGTGATGTAATTGAAATCGTTGCTCAAGGTGACGGAATTGAATTAGGAAACGTTGTTTCTGGTGATCCTGATGATAATAATGATGGATTATTCCAAGTAACTGAACCAAGAGACTTAATCTGTAGCTTTATGAGTTCAAAAGGAAGTTGGTTCAAAGACTTTATGAATGGCGTAGTAGATGAACGGCTGTTTAAAGACAATCCACTAGGAATCATGCACTTTGGTCAACCATTCGATGTAAACTCAAGTAGTTCAACCGATTCAAAACCCTTGGGTAATCTATTATGGTTCAACGATGAGTATGGAGAAGTTGCTCAAAATATATATTCTTCTAATGGAACCCCTACATTCTCACAATGGTTACATCCTAACGGCGAGCGAAATAATATTTTCGAAGATTTTAGCTGGAAACGTCTATGGGAAAATAAGTTTAAGATTTTTAACCCTGGTGATGAAGATAACATAGTTATTAAATTCTATAACAATACAGTTTGGGATATTATTCAAACAATTGCCTATTCGACTCCAGACTATATGGCCGCTGTTCATCCATTTGAATTACGCTCCACATTATTCTTTGGAAAACCATATTGGCGCTGTGCATTTGAGTATGATTCTCGATATGAATTTGATGTCGCAAATAAAACATGGAAAAGATACCTTATAGGTGAGGCAAGACGACCATATATGCAAAATAAATTTTACATGTCGGCTTATGATATTATTGAAAATAATATTAAAGCTAGTGAGGATAATGTTTTCACAAATGTTATTGTGAACTATGACGGAAAACAAACGCCTGTACTGTATGCAGATGCTGATATTCGTTTTGACAAGCAAAAAACAAGAGTAGTAGAAGCAGACATTGTAGCAAAGTTTGGAGACTTTTATACCTCGGAAGTCATGGCTACATACTTCGGACACTCTACACTTAGAGATAGTATGAAAGATATGTATAAAGGAAATCTATTAGTATTAGGAGATCCTACTGCTAAACCGTATGACATGATGTATATTAATGATGAAATTAATGACATGCAAGGAAATGCTTTAATTAAATCAGTAACACATCATTTTAGTATGGAAACAGGATTCATTACTTCTATCGAACCAGATTTATTGGTAGTAAACGATGACCAAGTAATTATTGAAATGGGTAAGTGGTATGCGGGTTTTGGGCAGTCAATAGCTGCTACGCTGGCAATACGTGCTGCAGCAAATAAAGCCGGAAGAAACCTAAGCAAGTGGATCACAAAGTCTAAGAATATCCCTGCTAATGTAGGAAAATGGGTATCAACAAAAGGTTTCAGACATACTGTAAGGATGGCAAATAATAATGGGGATATGGATAAAATCCTAAAAACACTTGATGAGATCATCTCTAAAGAAGATGGTGATGTTAAAGCTCTCCAGCAGAAACTAGCAACAGAAATTGAAGAAGCAAATAAAAACTTACAAAAAGTCACAGGCAAAGTAAAAGATAAAATAAGATTTATCCAAAACACAAGTAAAAAGGCTATTTTGCAATCAGGAACAGCTTTTGCAAAGATTTTATCAAGCTCTAATGATATAGCAAAGATTGGTAAAGGAGCATTAAACATGGTTAGAGGAGCAGCTTCCTTCACACCAGTCGGATTCATTGTCAATGCAGGAATATGGATTGGTACAGAAATGCTGTTTGAACACTATCGTCGATTTAAAGAAAACCTTCAGTGCGTTGTGGCGATACCATTAACGTATAGAGGGAAGGAGTTGACGGCAGGTATTAACAACCATGCAGGTATGATTTATGGTGATGCACCAGGTCGATACGATAAAATGTTCAGTGCAACGTTGTTCCATGATGATGGGGATGCAGAATTCTTCGGTAATGCATTCATAGAAATAGCTAACTTCTTTACCGGTTCCGGAGGAGAAGATGGTGTGTATGCAAAAACTGAAAAAGCTCATCAATTAAATGAATTAAACAAGAGGCAGCAATAACAATTACAGAAGAGGCTAACGCCTCTTCTTTTTTTTGTGTTAACTATAGCGAAAATCAAAATAAATGGTTAGCTTATCAAAATAAGGAGGTATAACTTTATGGCACAAAAAGACAAACAAACCTATAACACGGAGATGTATATAAAGAAAATAAAAGCAGCAAAAGAAGTGTATGAAGAACGTAAGAAATTCCTGCAGAGTTTCTCACTTAAAAAGAAAAAAGAGAAGCCAAAAGAAGGTGGCGGAGAAGTCGCAGCATCAGGTGGTGGAGGTTCAGTAAACTTCAATGGAGAAATGCCTACGGTTGCTCAGTACACTGGACCAGATGTTTACACCGACAAACTCCTAAATGGAGGAGTATACCAAAATGGACTTAAAGGTAAAATAGCTGGTACTGATCAATGGAATCAACATATTAAAGAACAAGCAGCAAAAGCCGGCGTAAACCCTCTCTTGGTTAAAGTAATTATGGCAACGGAATCCGGTGGAGTACACGATTCGACCCCAAACTCTTCTAACTGTGTTGGGTTAATGCAAACGGAAAAGGATATTACTGGCAATCTAAAGTTAGACTTTGGAAGAGCATGCAGTGATCCAGTCTATAATATCTATGTAGGATGCATGATTCTTAAAGAAAAACATAATTATGCTGGAGGCGTTATCTCTAGGGGTAAAAATCCATATGCAGAATTTAAGAGTAAAGGATTTGAGTTAAAACAAAACGGTCATGGGGTTTCTTGGTTATATAACGGTTTCAGTGTGCCTTTTGACGGGAAAAACAAGGTTTATAGTGGTGGATATGTTTATGCGAACCAAATAGTTGCAATGTATAAAGGTTTTGGAAGAGACGCATACACAGATACAATGTTAACTCTGGATGTGTTATCTGGTGGCGGTAGTGGTGGTGGCGGCACTGCAGCTGGACAAGCTGGTGGTAAAGGAACCGGTGGAAAATGGGAGTACGGAAAAACATTTGCAAATGGTGATGAAGTAGTTAAGTTCTTAAACACTGTCGATACAAGTATGATTAATGGAATCTATGTCCACCATACTTGGGACCCAGACCATACAAAGGCTAAAGGACAGACACTAGCAAAACTAAACGACGACATGAGAAGATTTCATACAAAAACTCAAGGTTGGGACGATATAGCGCAGCACTTTACTATTGGTGTAGATGGTCAAGTAATTCTTGGACGCAATATTTCATCCGTACCATGTAGTGCGAAAAATTATAATGGTACAGCTGATAATCATCCAGCAATGTATGAAATGATTGGAAACTTTGATAAAGGCAAAGATACTTTGCAAGGTAAACAGTTGGAATCAGCTGTTGCTATCGCCAAGTATTTTGCTGGCAGACCAAATGGTGTGAAGTTCCACCGTGAAGGGTTAATTAATGGTAAAGAACCGAAGAGTTGTCCTGGTACTGGAGTAGATAAAACATGGTTTATGAATCTAGTTACAGGTAAGGCAAAAGTAAGTGCATTTTCTGCTCAATCAGTACCTGTATCAGATTCAGATATTGAAGCAAGTTATGCAGCAGGCTGTGACCTTTATCAAGATCCGATACAAGAAGATGTCATGGACACACCATTCAGGCTACCACCAACAGAAGATGAATTAGCACACGCTAGAAGTTTTGCACTTAAGATAAGTATCCCTACTGCACAATTAAAAGAGAGCAGAATTATTGCTCCAAAGTACCCAAGGTCAAACTATGTGGAAGACTTTAAACTGTCATCCAGTTATGACATGAAGAAAAATTACTCCCCATTACCTCCAAATGAGTTTATTCATCTAAATGGCCCTCAAGAGAATTTCTACACAAGTGAAGCAAGACAAGCTTTCCGTCTTCTTAAAGATCGACTTGGATATAAAACTTTAAGAATAGCTAGAGGGTTTGATCCTTCTGATGGAGAGTCTTCTCATTCTATTGGTATTTCTATGGACATATATGCTGATTCAACAGAAGAAGCAATCTATATAGCTGATACTGCATGGTTGACAGGATTCCGAGCTATTGCGGTTGGTCCTAAGTTTGTTCATGTTGATATTGGTCCTGAATCAGCTTGGGGATATGATAATCTACCTCTTTATCAAGGACCAGGTACGTTAAGGGCGGGTGAGTTTAGTTATGGCTACAAACAAAGAAACCTATAATCTCGAATCGTATAAGAAGAAAATTAAAGCAGGTAAGGAAGAGTATCAAAAAAGAAAAGAGTATCTTGCTAAATTTGAACTTCCTAAAACTGATGATGAAGAGGAAGTAGAAGAAACTTCCGATGATAGTAAAAAGTCTGAAGACCAAGGTAACGCCGTAAAAGAACCTGAGGGAGGAGTTGGTAGCTTCACAGGTTCGGGTGAACTAGGCGTTCCGGCAGAACCAAAATCGTATAGATTCACTTCTGTTATGGGAGCACGTTGGGGAACAAATCATAATGGAGTGGATTTAGCTCCAAACACACCTGGAGATACCAACTGTAAGATACTTTCTGCAGGTGATGGAGTTGTTCTTCAAGCTAGAAGTGGAGTAGGTGGATTTGGTACTTGGATAGTTATTAAGCATAAGGATGACTTATATACGATTTATGGTCACATGCCTCCTAATACATTAAAAGTAAAAACCGGAGAAACAGTAAAAAGAGGACAACATATTGCAAATATGGGTATGCAGGGGCAGTCAACGGGTGTCCATTTACACTTTGAGGTTTGTACAGACTTTGTTAATAACAGAAGAGGAACTACAAAGAACCCTGAAGACTATGTTGATATTCGAGGCAGCGCTTCAGCTATTCAAGTAAATTCTATTGCACCTAAGGCTAGCTTCTCAGCAAAAGCAGATGAGAAAGAAGAAGGCAATGAAAAACCAATGCATGCTCTTTATGAGAAAGATGGAGCAGAATTATCAGAAGAAGAAAAACTAATTGATCAGACATACAGAAGTTCTTTCCCATACCTACCAGTTCAGTTTATTGGGGATTCTATTAAGAAAAGTGACATGACAAGAGAGTACTTTCTTCTTAACCGCGTTGGTTGGGCTAGAACTACCAAGTATGAAAAAATGGTTCCCCTAAATAAGGAAAGATTTATTCATAGTGAAAAGTACGATGGTCATGAAGGGAACCTTTATTCACCAGATGCAAAAAGGTTATTTGAAAGCTTGCTTTTGAAAACACAAAAACCTTATTTTGAGGTTATTAGTGGTTTCCGCTTTAGTAACCCCGGTCAACTTTCACCTCATGAAGCAGGTTGTGCAATTGATATTCTTGTTAAAAGCATAGATGAAGTAAGGGAAATTGCAGACTGTGCATGGCAATTAGGTGTGAGATCGATTGCGATTGGTGGAGACTTCGAAAACAACAAAGGGTTCATTCATATAGATATTGCTCCAAAAGGGAAAGACATTAAATATGATGGAGTTCCTATCTATGGTGGACCAGGAAAGTGGGTGACTCAATGAACTTTAATAGCTCAATACATCAATCTATTTACAGTAAGGTAGTTGTACCATCTTTAAATAGGTTACAGGGGACAATCGAAGGTTATGTGATTCAAGTGGATTATACAAAACTAACATGTGAAGTAGTGTACTCCGACGAAAACAGTCATGCTTTACGAACAATGAAAAACGTTTCTTTACCTAAAGATGGGGATGGCGTATTTACACAATCAGTTAAAAATGGCGATAGAGTTTCAATCTCCTTTAAAAATAAATCTAAGGAGTCACCGTATATATCTACCGTATACAAAGCAAATCATAGTGACGAAAATTATCTAAGCCCATACGGTGGTAGAACAATTCGCCAATCTCGTATTTTTTAGAAAGGAGGATTCCAATGAATGAAGCATATGTAAATAAAACATATGGAGATGGAGACAAAGATATTCATTATCCTTATTGGCGACAAGTGTTGCAAAATGAACTCGTTAACTTTAAGGCTAAGAGTTTAGAAAAGGAGTTAGAAAACTGGAAATTTATTAGTGAAGATGAAATTGCGCTAAAACATCCAGTTACAGGTTCAACCTTTAAACTCTGTGATGATGGTTCAATTGAAATGTTTGTTAATGAAGATACAGGTATTCGATTGGATGCAAAAGAAAATGGAATCATCTTTTATGGTGACAGTATTCATTTTGCTACAAAGGAAATGAGAATGCATACAAAACCTTATGGATTCATTTGGAATAATCATAACCTAAATCCTTATTTATATTATGGTGATAAGGTAGGAGAGAAGAGAAATATTCCAAAAGCTTCAATGATTTCTATACTAGAAGATGGACAATCCGACATCAATGTTCCTTTGTTCCAAGAGCAAAAGAGAAAACATTATTACGATGCGAAAGTTACATCTATGATTGAAGATCTAGGAATAGAAACTTCAAGAATAAAGAGAGGAGGATAACAAATGAAAGTGGATTTTCGTTTTTCACCGGAAGGAGATTTAGAACTTGGTTCTCCTAGTTACAATGACTTTGATGAATTACTCTATATTGATTCAGTAGGAAATATCTCGACAGACAGCTCAGAAGGGTTATTAGTTAGAGATATCCCGCTTCAAGTATCCTATTTGAGTGAGAAGCAGGTAATACTCAATCGATTAAGAACAGACAATCCAGATTGGTTTATCCATCAAGATATAGGAGCAGACTTATCTGAATTAATTGGTCTTCCTAATACGAGGGAGACAGGAGAATTAGGAAAGTCTCTAATTGAGAAAAGTCTAACTAGTGACAAGTTCATACTGCCTAGCGACTTAAGTGTTAGACCAGTTCCTGTTAGTTCTAGTGAAATACTTTTCTATATAACTGTTAGAAGAAAAGTGACGGATCTAGTTTTACCAGTTCTATTTAATTTAGAACATGGTTTGTTATCAGAATATGAGGTGAACAGTTAATGAGAAAATCAAAAGATGAAATGCTCGAAGCCGTTTTAACTCGACTTCGAACTGAGGGTGGAATTACTGAAACAAGTCCAGGTTCCATTGCTCGTATGTTTTCAGAGGTAATGATAGAAGAGTTTAGTCCCTTCTACGATGAATTAGAATTAATTATTCAAATGGGCTTTATTTCAACATCAACAGGTGGATACTTAGACCTTATTGGTGAACTGTTAAACTGTACTCGTGATGGAGATGAATCTGACAACAACTATCGTGCAAGAATCTCCAATCAGGTATCTGTTGAACAGAATGCAAATCTAATTGCTATCCGTTTAAAAACACTGAGAATTGATGGCGTTGCAGATGCTCAATTCAAAAGATTTACAAGAGGGACAGGCTCGTTTACTTGCTATGTTACCCCTCAAGTTTATCCAATTGAAAACGACCTACTAACTCGTGTAGAAAGCGTTATAAATGAAGTGGCTGCTTATGGTATGAATGTAGAAGTAAAAACAAGTGAGTACAACCCCGTGGATATCACCCTCAACTTAATTTTCCACTCGAAAACAACTTCTCTTGAAAGACAACACATCCGTAATAAAGTCGTTCAAAATGTCGGAGCGTACATGAAACAATTAAACATGGGTTCTCCAATTATTATCAATGAAATTATTCAGCGCGTAATGGAAACAAGCGAACAAATTCTTGATATGGAATTTAAAAAACTTGTTGTTGGTGAAAAAGAATATTTCATTAAGAATGTTGAGCCTTCATTAGAAGAACGATACTTCTTAAGAAAAATTAATGTAGCTTAGAAAGCAGGTGACACCATTGTTAAACAAACATACAACAAGTATGATGTCCATGCTTCCGCAATGGATGAAGATGGCCAAAGACGAGAAATCTGTAGGGGCACTATTTTTAGATGCATTTGGTGTTGAACTATCAGACATCGAACGTTACGTAGAGCAAGCTTGGAACAACATGTATATCGGCACAGCAAACTTACAAACAGCAGATTACTGTTATAAGATTCCGCTTGCTACTCGTGACGTTGTAGATGTTGAAACACCAAATCGTCACGTTCGTTTAGTTATTGATGGTGTGCGAAGAGACTGTATGCCAATGGATAGTTTACGACTATTTTTTGAGAGTGACGACAACGCCTACATGATTGATACCATTGAAGGTTATGTATATATCAAAGTAACGGATTACTACATGCAAGATAATATCTTTAAACCATTCGATGCAATTGAAGTAGGCGATACCCTTCACTATGAATATATGCTTCATCATATCTGGAACGTATTTGATGAGTTTGGTATGTTGCTAGGTATTTCTAGATTACCAGGTGAAAGAAACGAAGCTTTTAAGAATCGTATCTTAGATATTTTTAAGAATCCTGGTGGATCAACAAAGCAAGGACTTATGAATGGCATTAGTAAGGAACTAGGTATTGATAAGTCACAAGTCAAATTAGGTTCATTGTCTGATAATCAATATGTTCAAACAAAACTTATGAATACAGATGGCACACCTTCTGAAACATATATCCAATACGTAAATCAGATTAATAGTAATCTAGGTTTCTCTTGGGATCATATGAACTGGGGAGAAGCTTATTGGCGCAGCATTGAAGAAAACAATATGGGATTTCATTACCTACCTCATATCTGGGACGGTTTCTCTGCTTCATGGAAAGATAACGAAGTACAATCAGGAATTGGTAGCGGTGATGACTTACTAGTAACTGCTCCAAAAGAAGAATCTTCTGTTCGAGAATTTAAAGCCTATGTTGGGCTACATGGTACAGAGGAGCAAATTGAAGAGAATCACCCAGAAATTCAATTCAAGTACAAGATAGTTGCAAAAGGGAAAATACCAAATGATGAGTACGATTTAGAGGATTACAAATATACAGTAATGGCTTCTGAAATCATTCCACTTCATTACGTATTAGTAGCTTTACGTGAATTCCTATATCAAACTCATATCACTTGGGATAATCGTTACGGTTATACTTTTAGCGACAACACATCTCCTGGTATGGAAATTGTTACAGGAGAAGATGTTCTTCACAATAATGAAGAGCCACAAATTAAAGTCCATGTAGAAATGAAAACTGCTGATAGAACAGTGACACCTGTTTTAGAAGAGCTTATAGTGGACTGGATCGATCAGAGTGACGCACCACAGTCTTACAAATTAACAACTGATGAGGACTTTACTCTAAACAATACAATGACCCAAACAACGTTAGCCGATGTAGAAGTTGGTAATGGTTCTGTAACTCTTGGTAGGGGTTCTTTCTCTGCCGTAATAGATACAGAGGGTTCATTTTTAAGAGGATCACAAGGTATATCTGTAAGAGTTAACCGAGAAGGTTCTTTATCTCTTAACCTACCAAAATAACAAGGAGTGGATAAATAATGGCTGAAACTGGATCAGTACAAAATGCAGTTGGGAATAATATTTATCCCGACTTAGTTCTTACTCGTTTTCCTGAATTATTCGATGAACGTAGTGGTTCTAAGTCAAATCCCAACTTGCTTCGATGGACAAACCTTAAAGATTACAACATGGCCGAGCATGTAAACTCGCTACAGGATGCTGTAATGGCAGTGCAACGTATGCTAGGAGAATTAGCTCAAATGCCAGCTGCACCAAAGGATGTAAACGGAAAACCTATTACAGACCCAAACGTGCTATTAAACCTTAAACGAATTTCTACCG
>Ga0209463_1002164_pt1 | contig 11041 bp, 8 predicted proteins | sample AgamicMgSfrz_FD_187169 | JGI IMG/M metagenome (GOLD analysis project Ga0209463, IMG submission 187169) | Agave microbial communities from Guanajuato, Mexico - Mg.Sf.rz (SPAdes) (version 2) | ecosystem: Host-associated > Plants > Phyllosphere > Phylloplane/Leaf | place: Guanajuato, Mexico... | reverse complement strand
AGTGCACCTTTTATACATATGCTAACCCCCAGAAAAAATAGCCTATAGGCGAAAAATGTGGTAAAATTAGTTTGTAATCTTTTCATACTCGGATATGTATGAACCCTATAAAAAGCAACCTCGCCTGCCAATGCCGAGGTTGCTTTTTATTTTGTTCATATTAAGTTTTGTTCAATATAGTGAGTATAAAAGCGCACCCCTTTTTATATTATGAAAAAGTAACTCAAATTTTGAATAGTAATCTTGTTATATAATTTTATTACAATAGATATTAGTCTAAAGGTTAAAAAGCTAATTTTAATACGATTAGTATAGTTCACAGAAATAATGATTATTTACCATTTCCTAATGCAATACTAAATTTCAAATAATCTACTTTAATTACATAATGGAATTTATATATGATAAATAAAAAAACCACCAAAAGGGTGGCTTTAATTATCTAATACTTATAAATATATTATCCTTTCACTAGCTTTAAACAAAAAGCTATCTTGTACGAAAGGAACTTTTGATACTTTATTTAAAAGTTCCTGATAAGACTTTATATCTTTATTGAGAATTATTTGAAGAGATTTTTCTATAGGCGAAGTTACTTTCTCTCTTTGTCCATTGAAAGCGTAATAGAAATTTAAAATATTATGCTTTAGGTTCTTGTACTCAATATTATTTTTATCATCTTTCTCAACAAGGGAGTTAACAAGCTTATCTATTCTCTCGTCTTTTATTTCCATTGCTTCATTTATAAAAAGGGACATATGAAGAATCTTTAAACCATTAATATCTAGGTTATCCTTTTTAAGTAGCTTATTAAGACAAAAATCGATAGTTTCTTTCACTATAATTTTATTTTCTTCTGTATCTTTTTTCTGCAAGCAAACTAGTAAGAAGACGTGTAGTATATAAAGATCACTCTTGACATATTTCTCGATTACTCTTCCATCTGTACCAATCATAGTTACCATAAACACTATCATGTTAGCACAAGCAAATAATGTACAGAGAAAATTGTTTACAAAAAAGAACATAAGGAAACATAGTAAGCTTACTAATGGACCAAATAGAGTAAATAAGATTAACCTACTTTTCTTTTTACTGAAGGCATCTATACTTTTTTCTTCATGATTAGGCATAACTGCTCCACCTGATATATGCTGAAATGGTATAATCTTCACTTTAAATCCATTATCTAGGATAAAAAGAAAGCACATCCATGATAGCCATTTTACCTTTATACCACCTATTAAAGCACCAATAATATGTCCTATTTCATGTATAAGTATTGCTATTAAATAACAACCAATAAAGGCTGCAACAGCTTCTAAAATGTTCACTATCCAAGGAGAACTCCTTTCTAGAACAAAATTCACCTAGAAAAATTGATGTCAAATCTGTAAATATAAAAAATTCATATTATAATTTAGGTTCTATATTTTTATTAATAATACCACTACTCATAATGAGCATCAAAAGTAAATGAAAATATAATAATTTACCAATAATTTGGTATAAGTTTCAAATTAAAATAAGAGACTGGAACCTATTAACCAGCATTTGAATTCTTTTAAAATTTATTAATAGATACTCAAATGCTAATACTTATTATTGGCAGACCTTTTTCCTAAACTTTCCCCTTCCCTTATCATTTCCTATATCAACAGAATATCTTGGGGGGATCTAACTTCCATAAACTAGGTACTTCTGTAGGGTTAGTTACTGCTAAAAGTACATACCCAATTCCTGATAAACCTGTAAATAAACCTTTTGAGGGTATTTGATCAATACCTCTAATAGAAAATTCTTCTAACGGCTTTAACAAAGTGTTAGTTAGCTCAATTAAGATAGATTGAAGCTCATTATCTTTCGAAGATAATGTATATACGTGCCTTACTATGTCTATCATACCTGATTTACCATGACACAAACTATCTTCTATGCAAGGGAAGCGAATTATGTTTCTAACAAGTCCTTTAATCTTAACTTCATTATCTTGATAGAATTCTTTATTCCATAGAAATATCTCTCCTAGTATACCTCGACATACTTTAAGATTCTTATTTAACACCTTCTCATCAGAAAAGATTTTTTCACACTTCGCTAAAATCTCTTCCATATATTTAGAAAAGTTTAACTCTTCAGGTGAATAAAATTCTCTTAAAGATGCTTTTAGAAATAGCTCACCAGTATAACCATGTCCGAAACCACTTGTAGGACATGACTTTTCCAACGATAATTTTGCTAACTGTTTATTTATAAAGTTGCCGAAAACATCATCATCTGTTTCCGTATACCAATGATAAATGATTTTGATTAAACTATATTTACCGTTTATCCAATCTTTTTCAGTATTGATATTATCAATATCAATACTCTCTACAATTTCTTTTGCAAAATTTAGAGTAGAAGTTTCTCCATTGATATATCTCAATAAAAGTGGATATAACAAACTGGAATTCCCCACATAAGCTGATTTAGGAGATATAGACTCCAATTGTTTTTCTAAACTTACCATAATTGGATTTAATATTTTTTCAAAACGCTCTAGCTTCGTCACATGGTACAACGTATGGAAATAAATATACATACCTGACAACCCATCATATATATTATTTGTTAGAGGGTTATATATCCATGATGAGTCATCAAGGCTTATACAATCGTTCCATGTTACAGACTCATTATCTAAGCTAAAGATAGCCTGACTAAGTAAATAGTCTCCAATCTGGATTGCTTTAGAAATGTATTTTTCCTTAACCTGTGCATCAGATACAGTATATTCGTTTTTTATATGTTTTAAAATGTGAATATCATCAGAGTTCTTTTTCGAGTAATCATCGTATTCATTAAATTTTAATTTTATTAGAGAAAGTTGTTTATTTATTATATTTATATCTAAGTTATTAATTGTCTCTAAAACAGTTTGCAAGCCACTTGCAGTATAATATGCTTCTATGTCTTGGCAATCAGATGAGGCCATGTTCTTTTTGGATATATTACTTGTGAATATTGGTATATCACCGTGCATAAGATCTTTTATTTCAAACATTATTAGTTCTTTATTTTTATATGGATATTCCCACAGATTTTCTAATACTTTTTCCCTTTCTATCATGTCCTTCAAACAAGAAGGGTGAAGGGAGTATTTTAGAAATTCAGCATACTTCTGGGTTGCCTTTACTACAATTCGAACAGAAAGAAAGTTAAAGTTCGATTGAATATAATTTAATATATCATTTTTATTATTTAGAACGATTTCAAGGAATGTTTGAAACCCTTGAAATATTTCATTCTTATATCTTCTTACATCTATCTTTTCTTCATTTAATTTAGGTAGGTTTTCTTTTTCTTCGATAAAATGCTCTTCATATGTCAATTTCATATTAGCAGTCTCAAAGTCGCTAACCTTCAATACTTTTGAAGGCAACTTTTGTCTACCACCTATTAATGCACTCATTTCAACATTTTTCAACTGACTACTGTCTAACGTGAAAGGTAATAACCCTGAAAAATCTACTGAACTAGCTAGGGATTCATAAGCATAGGATTTAGCAATGTTTGGTCGTTTAATAGGGATAGGATGTTGAAAAAAAGTTTCTAAATCTATAACCACTGGATGAACACCTGATGCAATAATATTCTCATAATGAAGATCATTTCCTCTTAATATATATGCTAAGGCAATAAGTTGGCCAAAATTTTGATAAAACTTTTTAACCTCAGATTCATTTTTCACACCAAAAGGCTTTACTTTCTCCTCCAAAGTGAAGTTTTTTGCATAAATTGCCTTTGGGATATAAAAATTTATTTGATCATCAAAGTGACTTATGTATTTCTGAAACTCCCTAATTTCTCTTGCAACTTCTAAATTTTTGGGCTTATAAACAATATCAACTTCATTATTTATAGTTAGTATACAAACTTTCTTACCTTTTGAATGCGAATCTCCACTATCACCTTTGTAATTTGTTAAACATAAAGGTAATGAAGTATTAAAGACAGATACTATATTACTTGCACTCTTCTCAAGATTATTTATCATATCTTTAGTATTTGTTAAAAAATACTCTGTTCTCTCAAATAAAATTCTAGTGAAAACAGGATAAGATGTAAGAAACTTTATTAAATTGTTTTTATCAGAAAAACGCTCTTTAAGATACTGAATAAATTGCTCTTTTTCATTTCCTACCAATGTATGATTAATTTTATACTCATGTAAATCTACTATAACTAACCTGTGTCCTAAATCTAAGCATTCCATATAGAACGTAGTTAAAATCGATGATAGACACTCTTCTGTAAGACTTACTTTATTTAAAGTTTTAGCATAACTAAGTAACTCATTTTTTATATACAAAAGGTTTATTTGAAATATATGGCTGGAATCAACTTGATTATCATCCATTAAGCTAAAATTTTGATTGTTAATCATATCTGCTATATTTAAAAACCATGTTTGTTGTCGTAAATCATCAATTAATAATTTTTGAGTTTCTTCATTAATATCTTGAATTCCTAAAGCAAAATCCTCTAAGCTTAGTCTACATATTTCTAACATGTCTTTAAAACTTTCGTCGCTAACTAACGAGTTTCGTGTTCTCCATTTTGAAATATTTTGTTCATAATTAGAGTGATCTAATAGATTACCACCTTTCTTTTTAAGCACTTTAATTCTTTCCGAGATGCTCATAGCATTTACCATATTATCATACAAATCTAAATTCAATTAAATCACCTCAAATAAAATAGAAAGTACAATTATTAATTGTACTTTCTATTAATTGTGTTTATTATATATCCATTAACAATATTTAACAGAAACAGCTGCACCAGTTACTACACCAGCTGTAAACATTTCAATACTCATAACAGTTAGAGTAGTAGGCGTTGTTTCAGCTTTTACGTCTCCAGCTCCCTGGATATCTTTCATTTCTTCACTCGTTAACTCTTCAAATGATGGTCCTACTAAACTTTTCATATTTTATTCCTCCTAGAGCATGAACTAAGTTGCTTTCTTAGACCTTTAGCAATGTTTAGCACTGTATACTGCTCCAGCGCCAACTCCGGCTCCTGTGATAATGTATGTTGCCGTTCTTGCGCATGCTAATGAGCTTGCTCCTGCAAGTTCAACTAGAGTAGCAGGTGTTGTTTCAGCTTTTACATCTCCAGCTCCCTGAATTTCTTTCATTTCTTTACTAGTTAATTCTTCGAATGATGGTCCTACTAGATTTTTCATATTTTATTCCTTCTTTCTGAATCGTATTGCCTATTAAGCAATACAAATAATAACATTTTTTCCTTTATAAGGTCAATACATTAACTTAATTAAATTAAATATTTTTAAGTTTAATTATTTATTGACATTACAGTTTATTAGTTATATTTATCTATTTAAGAGATATTATTCTATGATGACTTTCTAATTATTAAATATTATTAAAGTTACAAATAAGTATATTTATGTACATTGACTCCATCTAAGGTATATTATACCATTATATATGGTTAAAAAATCAATAATAACACCTTATAATCATGTCGTATGACAATAATATAACTGTAAATTTTGAACTTTCTAGGGATTATATGCTTATTAACATATTATTTTTAGTATTTAAATATTGATTCTTTTATCTCAAAAGAAGAATAATTAGGAGACTTATATGAAGAAAGTACCTTTTATTGAACAGATGGAACACAGTGAATGCGGATTAGCTTGTTTAGCAATGATACTTGGCTACTATGGACACCATATTTCGTTATCCGAACTAAGAGAAGAATTTGGGGTCCCAAAAGGAGGTTTTTCATTTTTTAATCTATCAGAGATTTCTAGAAAGTATAACCTAGATTCAAAGGCATTTAAGGGGGATGAAAATTTTTTTAAACAGAATAAAAATCCTACTATTTTATTCTGGGAACAAAAACATTTTGTAGTGTTAGAGAAATATAAGAATAAAAAATATACAATTATGGATCCCGCAGTAGGTAGAAGAGTTATATCTAAAGAGGATTTTAAAAAATCTTATTCTAACGTCTTTCTTACGTTCAATATTTCGAGTGAATTCAAAAAAAGAAAGAAACCAAGTCATTTTTTATTTTTATCATCTTATATATCCAAACAACCTAAAATAATATTATCTATTCTAGTTGTATCACTTATTCTTCAATCTTTAGTAATTGCAATACCTTTGCTCACTAAATGGATTATGGACACAGTTTTACCTTCTAGGGAAATACTTAAATTAAACAAGTTAGGAATATTCATTATCACTATTCTTTTAGCTTATGTAGTCCTTAACTTTGTGAGGAGTTTTACTATAGCAAAATTACAAACTAATATGGATAGAAAGATGATGTCTCATTTTATAGAACATCTTCTTCATCTACCATATAAATTCTTTGAAAATAGATCGAATGGAGAATTATTATTTAGAGCGAACTCTCACGTGTACATACGACAAGTTTTATCTACAAAGTTAATAACATTCTTTATAGATACTATTTTGCTATTTTCTTATGCCTTTTTAATGATACGTCTCTCTCCTAAGTTAGGATGTATAGTAATAGGTGTAGGTATACTGTTGTTTCTTTTCTTAATATTAAGTACAAAAACTACACATAGAATCACTAATGAAGATGTTAATAACCAATCCCAAGTGCAAAAACTGCTTTCGGAATCTATCTATGGTATATCTGACATTAAAGCAATGGGACTAGAAGAAAAGTTTTTTAACGAATGGAAGAGCGAATTTGATAAGCAATTACAAAGCTCTCAAACTCGAAGTATATGGAATAGCACTTTAAACTTAATCCCCTCTACTATTCAATTTAGTTTACCTATTATTACGCTTTGGATAGGTGGATACTCTGTAATACATGATGATATTAGCGTGGGAACATTAGTTGCATTTAATACTTTGGCACTGTCATTTGTTGGCCCAATCTCTTCTATAGGATTAGGTTATGGTGAAATTATATCTTTAAAGTCATACATTCAAAGAATATACGACGTTGTAAAAAGCAAGCCAGAGTTTGATAATCAAAATCGAATAAAAGCACTTCTTACAGGAGAAGTTGAGTTTAAAAACGTTTCTTTTAGATATGATTATTTCTCAGAAGATGTAATTAAAAACCTCAGTTTTAAAATAAAAAAAGGAGAAAAGATTGCCATAGTAGGTAATTCTGGTTCAGGTAAAAGTACTATTACAAAACTGTTGTTAGGACTATATGCTCCCACAAAGGGAGAAATTCTCTACAATCAAGTAAGTACGAGTCAACTGGACATGAAATATATAAGGAATCAAATAGGTACACTTCTTCAAGAGACGAGTTTATTTAATAGACCAATCCTGGAGAATATCAATATGCAAGGTCTACAGATATCGAATGAACACATATTATCTGCATGTGACAGGGCAGATATCTTAAAAGATATTTTATCTTCCCCTTTAGGGTTTCAAACTACTATTTCAGAAATGGGAGCAAACTTTTCTGGAGGACAGAAGCAGAGAATAGCATTAGCTAGAGCCTTATTAAAAGAACCACCAATTTTAATATTAGATGAAGCTACCAGTTCTTTAGATAATGTTTCAGAACGTAAAATTGATAAAAATATCTCTAACTTAAAGTGCACAAGAATAATAATTGCGCACAGATTAAGTACTATTAAAAATGCAGATAGAATACTAGTTCTAGACAAAGGAAACATTGTTGAAGAAGGAAAACATGAGGAGTTGATAAAAAAACAAGGATATTATTTTAATTTATATAACGCCAATAATACTAGGGAAAAACAAGACGTGCTTTAACCTATATATTATATTGACTTAAATATAGTATTATTTTATAAAATTGCTTAAGGAGAAAAAATGAAAAATTCAGTTGTTAGATTATTGTTATCATTTATATTGATATTATCTGTAAATTTAATTCCATTTAAAAACCTTTCGTATGCAGAAGAGAGTAAATCCTATTTAATAGTATTTAAGGATAATTCTATTCCTAATGAAGCCACTAAATTATTAAATGATAAATATAATGGTTTAAATATAAATATTATTCCGGAAGTTGGAACTGTAAAATTAGAAAATGTGAATAATAAAGATATTAATTACTTTCAAAAAAAATTTAAAGACCAAATAAAGTATATAGGCAAAGAAGAACGTATAAAAAACTTTGATGATTATAATGTTAATAATATCAACTCTACGAATATTAGATCAAAAACTAATTACGATTCTTTATCCAGTTTAGATAATAAATTACAAAATGGTGAGTTATCTCAAATCTTTGGTTGGGATACAGAAAAAGTTACTGAAAATGGTCAAAGCTATAAAAAACAATTAGGAAATCACCTTATTAAAGTGGGGGTTATTGATAGTGGTATAGATTTTAATCACCCTGACTTGAAAAATAATATTATATCTAAAGGAAAATCATTTATCCCAAATGTTAATGATACTGAGGATCATATGGGGCATGGAACAATGACAGCTGGAGCTATAGCTGCAAACGGAAAACTACTGGGTATTGGACCAAACTTAGGGATTGTACCTTATAAAGTGATGGATAATTGGGATGATGGTGCTGAATCTGCTTGGGTCATCGATGCTATAATTCAAGCTGCAAATGATAACATGGATGTTATAAATCTAAGTGTAGGTACATATAAGTCTCTAAATAAAAAAGAAGATAAAGCAATAATTGAGGGTTATTCAAGAGCTATCAAATATGCTTATAAAAAAGGATCAATTGTTGTTACTGCTGCAGGAAATGAGGGATACGATACCAGTGACCCATCTAAACTAGCAGCCCAAATGGGGCTAGAAGGTGATAAACAAATTCATCTACCTGGTAATAACTCTCATTATATAATAAATGTTGCTGCAACTAATAAGAATGATGAGCTAAGTTCTTTTTCTAATTTCGGAGAAATTACTATTTCAGCACCTGGAGGAGACTATGGTTCGGAATGGGAATCGAAAGGGTTAATTGATCCCTATTCACTATCTTTAGTTGCGTACCCAACTAATCTACCTCAACCATACATCAGTCAAATCCTAAATTTACCTGAGGGCTACACATTAAATGCAGGAACAAGCTTAGCAGCACCGAAGGTATCGGGTGCAGTAGGCGTATTATTAGCAGAGAGCAAGGAGAAAGGTCATAAGAAACTTTCTATACAAAAAATAGAGAAAATATTTAGAGAGAGTTCTACCGATTTAGGGAATAAAGGAAATGATATGCGATTTGGGAATGGATTACTGAATCTTAATAAAGCTCTAGATTCAATGAAATAATCTATTAAATTAAGAAAGATAGATGTTTTAGCTAGGAATCTAATAGAAATTGACTTCTGTATCATACGGAAGTCAATTTCTATTTGTCTACAGTAACTTTCTATACTAAGAAATCAAAGAAGCTTTTATTAACTTAATTAAAAGCTAATAAATTTTTATAATTACAAGTAATAATATGTTAAAATATGAAATGTATAACTTTTAAAGGAGGGATAACCATGGTTAAAAAAGGATTAATAACAGGGATAACAATATTACTATTTGTTTTGGTTATTTCTTATTTGACGGGAATTTGGAGCTTTGTGTACTATGTTTCTGGAGGTATAGGATTATTATCTATTCTCCTTTCTTTAGATTTCTTAATTTATAGCTTAGGTAATAAAAAAACGACATCTTCAGAAAAGGGGACGTATAAAAGTCGCCTAGAAGACTCAAAAAGATTTATTTCAATAGCTATTCCAAACATATTAGCAGTATTCATCTATTTAATAAGTTGAGAAGTAAAAAACACTATTATTTCCATTATGAATAGAGAATGATTGTTTTTTAGTTCACCTAATTCTAAGAAATAGACAAAGTGTGCCCTACCAAATGGGGACACTTTGTTATCATTTAACTAACTAATTCCTCTTGATGAAACAAATCACTTCATGTCTGCTAAGATTATTAAAAACATAGGTCTTCCAGCCTTATGTACCATGTCCGCCATGCTTTCAAACGATTACTCAAAAGAAATTGGTTGCTTTCTTCCTTGGTTATAAAAAAGGTGGAGATCGTTAATCAATTATTGGCTTCCATTACCTTTCCAGAGGGACAAACAATTCTCTTCATTAGTTGACATTCTTATATCTTAGGTTTTACCTATTACCCATCCTCTAAGTAATTGTTTACTTCCCACTTAATTTACTATATATCACCTTATATTTTTTGGTTATTTTTAGGTTCTTTAATTTATGCTTTTACGGATGGTGATTTAAGAAGAATGAATTTATGTTAATTTTATAGATTAGAAAACCATACTTAATAACAAAGAAATAAGCCTATTTTTCCACTAATTCCCTCAATATGTACAAGTATTATACAATATAAAAAGACTAATAATTTAGGGGGGGAAGGTTGTATGGGAAGAAAAAATGGTACAATCAAGTCGTACAATTTTAATAAAGGATATGGTTTTATTACAACAGAGGATGAAACTGAGCCCTTTGTTGCTGATCGCTCTATTGAAGGGAATGGTTTTGCAGCCCTGAGAGAAGGTCAAAAGGTTTCTTTTGACGTAGAAACAAGTCAAAGGGGGCTAGAATCAGTACGTGTACGGGTCCTAGACTAATATCCTAAGATCATCTGTTATTTAAAAGGCAACGGGTTATTCCATTGCCTTATTTGTACCTTATAAAGCTGTTATGCAATTATTAGATAAACAATCACTACCATAATCGAATTAACTTTCATATAAAAAATGAACACAAACAGACAGTTCACAAAATAAACGTTCGCATTTGTATACGTTTACGGACTTTTCTTTTATATAAGAAATCTATCATTTTTATAGTTCGTTTAAGTTTAAAAAATAATTACGAACTCCTCCTGAAAACTATACACTTTTACGAACGATTTTGATGGAATAATAGGGAGAGAAACACATACATGAGAACTGATTCCAGTCCTCTTTCATTAGATTTCTAACTTTGCACCTGAAGTCTTGCACCCAAGGGGGGGGTTGCTGTTTTTAAGACTGTAAGTGA
>Ga0209463_1002163_pt1 | contig 11042 bp, 9 predicted proteins | sample AgamicMgSfrz_FD_187169 | JGI IMG/M metagenome (GOLD analysis project Ga0209463, IMG submission 187169) | Agave microbial communities from Guanajuato, Mexico - Mg.Sf.rz (SPAdes) (version 2) | ecosystem: Host-associated > Plants > Phyllosphere > Phylloplane/Leaf | place: Guanajuato, Mexico... | reverse complement strand
ACTTTTGTGGCTACCTGTCTGGTCAACGGCAGGCCGTCAATGCCGGAAGCGGTTGCCCGTGCACTTGAGGCGTAAACGGCGCTAACTTTACGTCGCCGTCAGAGAACACGCTTCTCACCAGTTCTTATTCAGCCCTGCCGATCCCGCAGGGCTGAATCTTATTGGTATTCAATGCGCGCCGCATCAGCGCTCGCGCATCGCCTCATTCACTTTATTCAGCGGTTTAATCAGGTAATCCATCACCGATTTCTGGCCGGTTTTAATTTCCACATTCGCCACCATGCCCGGCACGATCGGGAATTTGCGTCCGGCGCGGTTAACCAGCTCCGCCTTCTGCGTGCGCACGTAAACGCGATAATAATACTGGTCGCGCTTCACCTCATCCTGAATGGTATCGGGCGATACCGTCTCCACTTCCCCCGGCAGATCGCCATAGATTGAGGAGTCGTAGGCGGTGACCTTCACCACCGCCGGCAGGCCGGGCCGAATATAAGCGATATCGCGCGGGTTAATGCGCGTTTCAATCAGCAACTGATCTTCCAGCGGCACGATCTCCATCAGCTTGCCGCCCGGCTGTAGCACGCCGCCCACCGTCGTTACCTGGATATCTTTAACGATGCCGCGCACCGGTGAATAGAGCGTGGCGCGGGTCAGCTGATCCTCTTTTCCGGTCAGCACCTGAAGCTGCGCATCCAGCTCAGCGTTATTTTTGACCTGCTCTTCACGGGCACGCACCGCATATTCATTGCGCGCCTCGTCGATTTTGCCGCGCAGTTCGCTGACCTGACGGCGCAGGCGGATCACTTCCACCTCGCCCGCCGCGCCCTTCGCCACCAGCGGCGCGGTCATGCGCAGTTCATCCTGCACCAGCTTTAGCGACTGCTGTAAGTTGCTGACGGTTTCCAGCAAATTGCGCCGCCGCGACTGCCAGAGCTGCGTTTCACGCGCTACCAGCTCCGGCTCTTTCAGGGTTTCCTCGCTGAACTCAAGCGGCGCGCCGGTCAGTTCGGCGCGCAGCCGCTCCGCCGAAGCGCGCAGCGTACGCGCTTTTGCCTGCGCTTCGCCATAGGTAGACTGAAAGCGCGTCGGATCGAGGCGCGCCAGAATTTGCCCTTTGCTGACAATATCCCCTTCATGCACGTTGAGCTGATTAACGATGCCGCCGTCAAGGCTCTCAATCACCTGGGCGCGGCTGGAAGGCGTGACCTTACCGGTGCCGACCGTGACCTCATCAAGAATGGCGAAGTGCGCCCAGACCAGGAAAATCACCAGCGCCGCGCTGCACAGCCAGATAATCAACGAGGTGCGACGCTCATGGGTTTTCAGCTGACGATCTACCGTTACCTGCGTCATGCGGCGTCTCCTTTCGCGGGCTTGCTGCCGCCAGCGGCGCGCAGAATTTCATCGCGCGGACCGTCGGCAACGATGCGGCCGTTATCCATCACCACAATGCGATCCACCAGCTTCAGCAGCGCCGGACGGTGCGTTACCAGCACCAGCGTGCGTCCGGTCAGCCAGTTTTTCATCTGGCGAATCACATGCTCTTCCAGCTGTTCATCCATTGAGGCGGTGGGCTCATCCAGCAGCACCACCTGCGGCTGACGCAGGATCATGCGGCTGATTAACACCATCTGACGCTGGCCGCCGGACAGACCACGGCCGCCCTCGTTAATAATGCGATCCAGGCTGGCGGCATCCTGCTGCACCAGACTGAGCGCGCCGCTGACGCGCAGCGCCTGCAGCATCTCCTGTTCGCTGGCGTGCGGATTACCCAGCATCAGGTTTTGCCGCAGCGTACCGAAAAAGAGTCGCGAATCCTGCGACAGCCAGCCGAGCTGACGACGTAAATCAATTGGATCAATGCGGTTAATATCCACGCCGTCGACAATCACCTTGCCCTGCGACGCTTTCGCCTGTCCGGCCAACAGCTTCAGCAGCGTCGATTTACCGGCGCCCACCTTGCCCAACAGCGCGATGCGCTCGCCCGGCTTGATCTGTAACTGGCCGATATTCAGTACGTTTTTGACATTTTCTTCGTCATAGGTGTACTGCACGCTGCGCAGATCGTAATGACCGGTCAGCGTCGGGCAGTGCGCCATTTCGCCCTCTTCCGGCTGATCGAGCGGCTTCTTCAGCAGTTCATCCAGGCCTTTCATCGCGCTTTTGGCGTGCTGCCAGCGCGAGAAGATCATGGTCAGCTGCATCAGCGGCGCGATGGTGCGCGACGACAGCAGGCTACTGGCGACCAGCGTACCGGTGGTAATATCGCCTGCCAGCACCAGGTAGGTACCGAACACCAGCATCCCGGCGTAGGTAAGCTGCTGCACCGAGGATGCCCAGCCGGTCAACCGCGCGCCCCACAGCCGCTGCTTCATGCCGATCGCGGCGCTCACCTCATGCGTCTGCTCCCACTGGCGCTGAAAATAGGGCTCCGCCTGCAGCGCCTTAATATCCTCCACGCCCTCGATGGTCTCTACCAGCACCGCGTTACGCAGCGCGCCTTCACGCATCCCTTCTTTCGCCAGCCGCGCCATCGGGATCTGCACCAGCAGGCCAGGGATCACGATCAACGGGATCGCCAGCAGCGGAATAATCACCAGCGGGCCGCCGATAAAACCCATGATAAACAGAAACAGAATGATAAAAGGCAGATCCGCCGCCGCGCCGACGGTGGTCGAGGTCAGCAGTTCGCGCACCTGATCGATCTCGCGCAGCTGCGAGATAAAGGATCCGGTGGATTTGGGTCGCGCCTCGTTGCGAATGTTCATCGCGCGCGCAAACAGCATGGAGGAGACTTTCAGATCGATGCGTTTCCCCATCAGATCGGAAACCTGAGTGCGCATCAGGCGGATCAGATATTCAATGGCGGCGGCGATCAGCACGCCGACAAACAGCACCCACAGCGTTGGCTCCGATTGCGCCGGGATTACCCGGTCGTAAATCTGCATGGAGAACAGAATGCCCGCCAGCGCCAGCACGTTGCTGACCACCGACGCCAGCGAGATCTCGGCGATGCGCCGTCCCATGCCGCGAAAGTTTTTCCAGAACCAGTGCTGTTCGTAAGGCTGAACGAATTCGTCGATACGCGCATCGCGTCCGCGCGCCGCCACGCCGGGTACCGCCGCCTGCGGCTGGCTCTGCGCCAGCAGCTCCTGCAGATCGCTTTCGCGCACCACGTCGCCGCCTTCGCTCAGCCAGTAACGCGCCCGCCCTTCGGCATCGATCGCTTCCACTACCGCCACGCTGCCGTTTTCCAGCAGCAGAATGACCGGCGTCACTTCCTGGCGCCAGCGCAGCTTATCACGCGGTGTCATGGTTAAATGCAGGCCCAGCAGGCCCGCCAGCCGTTCCAGCTGCTGATCCGGCGTCAGATGCTCAAACCAGCGCATCTGCTGACTCAGCGTTTTGCCATCGGCGGGCTTGCCGAAGCGGGCGGCTACCCGCAGCATCGCCGCAATCCAGTTATCGGTTGGGGTGGTCATAGTCGCTGCCTTATTCATTTGTCGTTGCCTGCGCCCTACTTCAGTGAAGGCAGCATTTCGCCGCTGTTTTTCTCACGGTCGATGCCCATGATATCGAGCAGATTGTCCACCGCGGCGGCATAGCGCACCGTGGCGTTCCAGCCATCATAGAGCGCCATAATGCGCATGCTGTCCGCCTGGAACACATCCTGTTCGACGCTGAGCAGATCGTTGAGGCTGCGCTTGCTGAGACGATATTCATCGGCATAAACCGAACGGGTATGTTCCGCGCTTGCCAGCTGCGCTTCGCCTGCCTGCTGACGCTGCTGCGCGCCGATCATATCGGCCCAGGCGGTAGAGGCGTTCTGATTAATCGTCAGTTTGGCGCGCTGGATTTCCGCCTGCGCCGCCTCGCGCTCCGCCTCGGCCGAGCGGGTTTTGGCATTCACCAGCCCGCCCTGATAGAGCGGCGCCTCAACCCGTAGCTGTAGCTCGTCGTCCCAGTAAGAGCGGTTATCGTTTTCATAGCGGGTGCGTCCCGCCTCTACTTTGATAGTCGGCCAGTGGTTGGAGGCCGCCTGATTAATGCGTTCACGCGCCGCCTCCTGCTTTGCCTGCGCGCTGCGCACCGCCGCGCTCTTTTCATAGGCGATGCGATCGAGCGTGATCTGCTGTTGCAGCAGCGATTCCGGCAGATCCGGCAGGTTATCGGAAATAACGCCGGTAAGAACGGTAAGCTGCGCCTGCGCCGAGCGCTGCTGAGCGCGGTACTGTTCCAGCGTCGCGCGCATACCCGCCAGCCGCGTCCCCGCCTGCAGCACATCGGACCGCGAGTTGAGTCCGGCGTCAGCGCGCAGCGCGGCGATGTCGCGCACATGCTCCAGCGAGGCGATATTTTTGCGCGCCGACACCACCAGCGCCTGATAGCGCTTGACCTCCAGATAGGCCTTCAGCGTGTCGGAAGCGACAGTAGTCATGGTGTCAAATAGCGCAAAGCGCCAGGCGTCGGAGAGGGCGCGCTGTTCATCAATCGCCCCGTTAGTGCGGCCAAAGTCATACAGCAGCTGGCTCAGGGTCACGCCAGCGGAAGCGGTATTATTCAGGCTGCCGGAGGAGTCGGTCTGGTGCGATCGGCCGCCGGTGCCCTGCAAAGAGATTTGCGGATACCAGGCGCTTTTCGCTGCGTCCAGCTCCGCCTCGCCAACGTTAATCTGCGCGGCGGCCTGGGCAATTTGCGGGTTACGGGCAAAGGCGCGCAGGATCGCATCCCGCAGCGTCAGGGTAGCGAGCTGCTCTTCAGTCGGCGCGGCGCGCCAGTTAAATTCGGCTTTCGGCTCTGACGCCGCCCAGACGGGAGAACTGACGGCACAGCAGAGGGAACTCAGGCAAAAGGAAACAAGGAGTTTACGCATGCAGTAATGTTGGCCTTCTTTTATCCATACAAACGGGGCTGATGCCAGCTGCCGACCGTTACTGTATTAATTCCGTGTAAGATAACACCATGAATTATTACAGAGTTCCATTCATTTTATTAATCTGACATCACATTTTTACCGTTGCGTTTTTTACGTTTTATAGTAAACAAGCGCCGTAAAACGCAAAAAAAGCGCTAACCAAAGTAAAAACGGCGACATCCTGTCGCCGAAAACATTAATAAAGCCACTTTATAACCAGGTAAAACCTTAAGATTTATGAACCTAAAACACCAACTGTAGATTAAGAGTTATGAACCTAAACCACCGGCTGTAGATGCTGCTGTTGCAGTGCATCGGCCAGAGTATTTTCCGTTGGCGCTACCGGGTAAACCGCGTCGGCATGGTGCGTTTCAATCGGCGAGCCTGTTGAGAGGTTTTGCCACATATCCGCAGGCGCGGCGGGCAGCGAAATATCGGTCGGCGCCGCAGGACGCGTTGCTGTTTCGGCGGCAAGGGCATGGACGGAACTTTCCTGAGCCGCATGGCTGTCGCTCAGGGTGGCCACGCCGTCATCGTCAACGGTAATGATTTTGGCTTGCACATTGCGTACCGCTATCTCTTTCCCGCCCTGCGTCACGCTATCGGTCAGCGTAGCGATAACGGTATAGCTGCCGGGCGCCAGCGCCCTGACATCGCCGGTCGGAATAGTGACCTGCCAGTAATTATCGAAACCGTCACCGTTTGGCCCTGCTTCCGCTACCGTGGTATAGATTTTGCCATTCAGTAAGACCTCAACCGTTCCGCCAATGCCCAGCCCTTCCCCTGACGAATGCGATGAACTGATAACCAGCTTTTGATATTTTTCTGCACCGCTCAGATGGTTATCGCCGCTGGTGGGATCGAGGGTAAAGGTCATTGGATAGCGATAAGGATAGCCCCGCCCCTGCAATTCAATCTGGCGCGTGGCCGCAAACTGATTGCCTGCCGGATCCTGAAAGCTGATGGTGGCATGGGTCGTATCGCCATTGGCCAGGCTGTACAGCCCGCTGGTAAAAACGCTCCAGAGTCCGTCGCTGGTGACTTTGCCGCCAAATACCTTATCGCCAACGGTCAGTTTTACGGTGCTGCCCGCAGCAAGATGATCCGCATGGCCAGTAATGTACTGACTGGCCCCGATTTCATAGCTGTTCACCACATCGTCGCCAAATACCGGATCGAGGGTAAGCTGTGGCGCTTCGCTCCCTTCGCCGTTACTGTTCAGCGTCAGGGTTTTCGCTATTTCCGCCACGCGCGTTTCATGGCCCAGCGAAGCGAGCAGCGTAATATTGCCGTCCGGCAGCGCCTGCACGTCCGCCTGCGGAACGGTAATCGCCCAGCGGCTGTCCTGGGTGGTGGTCGCGTGATACTGATGACCATTCAGCGTAACGGTAACTTCATAGCCTGCGCCGATATTGCGGCCCCAGCCGGAAATCAACAGATCGCCGCCGCGCTCGACCGCGCTTAATACATCGTCACCGGTGACTTTATTCAGATAGAGCGTCGGCACCGACGTGGTTTGCGCGCCCGCCAACAGGCTAATCTGGCTACCGGCCTGATGCAGCTCGCCCGTGCTGTCGGTATAGCTGGCGCTGACCGCCACTTTGCCGTTGGGAATTTGCGCGATATCGCTTTCCGGCACGGTGACATACCACACCGCATCATTACCCAGCGGGCCGCTGTAGCTTTTGCCATGCAGCGTGACGGTGACGGTATCGCCCGGATTGCCCGCGTTGACGTAGCCGGAAATCACCGTGGCGTTGCCATGTTCGTAATAGCCGATATTGTTATCAATAGAGATTGGATTGATGCTGATGGTGGTATCCGCCGCCGCGACGGCCAACAGGCTGCTCTCTCCGGCAACGGCTGCCGCCGACGGTTCAGCGACGGCGGCAGACGGAACGGCAACCGCTTCAGCGTCGGCGGCGGACGCCAGACTGGTCAGCAGCGTCGTTTCAGAAAAAGGGAGAGCAGCGGCAAGCCGTTGCTGGTTCGTGGTGTTGGCCATAAAACACTCCTGTGGCACCCGTTGAAAAAAGTCGTTAGTAAACGCATCCTGCGGAAAAATCCGGGATGGTCTGCATAAGGTTATTTATCCTTTCATTACCCGAAAACGGGATCTGGTGCGCACCAGAGCTAAGTCGGCCCAATAACAAGGAATAAAAAGGTTAACTAAAAACCGCTAGTTAGCGAAATGCGCGAACAGATATAAAGAAAAGAGACGGCCGTAGCATCTCTGTCGGCTAATCATATCGATTAATAAAATTAATGAATGGTACCAGGAAAGCTCAGACGGGTTTTTATCTGGTTTTGCTTAAGCGACGCTAAATCCCTGAAAAAATGCAGGCTGTTTTTACACATCCGGCTGCGCTGTGAATGTCCGTTGCCGCTTTCGATCGTGCCGGATATCTCTGGTTAAATGTCGATACTTTTAGGATTTAACCTGGTCAGGCCAGTTATGGATTTTTTATGGTCTGGCGAAACGTTGCTTCAAAACAGTATTGCCAGTGAGTTAACGAATAAATCAGCCAGGCAACGATGTTACCTGACTGGCAAAGAAGGTTTAATGTTTAGTGGTATTTGTGACGGCTTTCCGATCCCCCGCTATCAAATTTTGATAGCTTTAGGCGCGTTAAAAAACCCTCTGATTTGTGGGACATCACGTTAGTACCAGCAAAATAAGGAACCGCTGTGGCATTACGTGGAAGAATGATTTTGAATGGCGCTGATTACGCTCCGTTCAATCTGTACGGCGTTGGCGTATTTATGGCGCATTCGGGAAGAGGCGTATATCGCAATAAGGGAGCATGTGGAGCTGTTACAAAGGATGGACCATTGCCGCCGGGTAAATACTGGATTGTTGATCGTAAAGAGGGCAATTGGTTCTCTCAGAAGGGTCGGGAAGTAAAAGACATACTTAACAGAGCGGTAGGCTATCGTGAATTCGGTAAAAGTGATTGGTTTGCACTCTGGCGCGATGACTGGGGGATTGATGATTACATGTGGATTGAAGGGGTTAAGCGGGGTAATTTCCGATTACATCCTGGCACGGTGTCAGAGGGCTGCATAACAATTGCTCATAGTTCTGATTTTGCCATGATTCGTAATGCGCTTATGAATACTTCGCTTATCCGGGTCCCCTGTCGGCGGTCACTCATGGCAAGAGGTTGGGTGAAGGTAGTAGCCGGTGGCTATGCAAATACTTGCCCGTAGGACAGCTAAAATAATTTATTTCATACTTATATTTTTAGGTTCAGGTCGCATAATACCGAGGCCTGAAATATATCTTGATTATAACTTTGTAAGGAAAATATGTAACTTCCTGTATGGCAACGTTAATGCTGATTTAATGTATGACACCTTTTTTTATATTGCCTTAATTACAATATTATTAATTACCACAGCAATTTATATTCTTACAATGAAGTTAATCAGAAAAATAAGGAAATAATAACATGCCTGTCCCTCCGTATATGTGGCTTAAAGATGATGGCGGCGCAGATATTAAGGGTTCTGTCGATGTACAAGACCGCAAAGGAAGCATAGAAATCCTGGGGCTTAGTCACGGCATCAACCTCCCGGCAGACAGTACCAACGGGAAAATTACCGGTACACGCCAGCACTCATCTATGATGATTGAAAAGGACCCGCTATCAAATTTTGATAGCTTTAGGCGCGTTAAAAAACCCTCTGATTTGTGTGACATCACGTTAGTACCAGCAAAATAAGGAACCGCTGTGGCATTACATGGAAGAATGATTTTGAATGGCGCTGATTACGCTCCTTTCAATCTGTACGGCGTTGGCGTATTTATGGCGCATTCGGGGCTGAGCGCCTACCGGAACAATGCAAATTGTGGGACTGTTCCAAACACAGGCCCCATCCCCCCAGGTAAATACTGGATTATTGATCGTAAAGAAGGCAATTGGTTCTCTCAAAAGAAGGAAGAAATCCACGACGAAATTAACAGAATCATTGGGCGGCATGAGTTTGGTAGAACCGATTGGTTTGCACTCTGGCGTGATGACTGGGGAATTGATGATTACACGTGGATTGAAGGTGTAAGAAGGGGAAATTTTAGACTGCACCCCGGCACTATTTCTAAAGGGTGCATAACCATCGCCCATAATTCTGATTTTGCCTCGATCCGTAATGCACTTATAAATACATCGCTTATGCATGTTCCCTGCAAACGGACACTTATGGCTCGCGGCTGGGTGGAGGTAGTAGCTGGTGGCTATAAAAACAGCTGTCCGTAGAGCCAGTAAAGTTATCTACTTTACTGTTTTGTTATTCTGTGTCGGACATATATTGCCGCCGCCTGAATCCTATATTAATTACGATGCCGCCAGAAAATTTGCGTTATTCATTAACAATGATGAAAATGCAGAATCAATGTATGAAGCTTATTCATACATAGACTGGTTTACGATACTGGTTATTATCGTCACGTTTTACATCTTAACAATGAAGTTAATCAGAAAAATAAGGAAATAATAACATGCCTGTCCCTCCGTATATGTGGCTTAAAGATGATGGCGGCGCAGATATTAAGGGTTCTGTCGATGTACAGGACCGCGAAGGAAGCATAGAAATCCTGGGGCTTAGTCACGGCATCAACCTCCCGGCAGACAGTACCAACGGGAAAATTACCGGTACACGCCAGCACTCATCTATGATGATTGAAAAGGATGTTGATAGCTCTACGCCCTATTTATATAAAGCTGCGACCACGGGCCAGACGCTAAAAAGTGCCGAGATTCGTTTTTACCATATTAATAATGCCGGGCAGGAAGTTTGCTATTACACGGTGTTTATGGAAAACGTGAAAATTACTGGCGTTAATTGTGGCGTGCCTAACGTTAAATTAGCGGGCAATGACCAAATAAACCATGTTGAGAGCGTCAGTCTTCAATATGAAAAAATTACCTGGCGCATTGTTGACGGAAATATTCAATATACGGATGCCTGGAATGAACGCCCTTCTGCCTAAAAAACGGGGGCGCTAAGCGCCCCCGTTTAAAGCATCACCTGCCGTTACACTACCTGTACCTGCAGGTTATGCTGCACCAGCACATCGCCCAGCGTATCATTCGAGGCCAGCGCCGAGTTGTGATAGACATCGTACAGCTGTCCATCTATTTCCCGCTCACCGCTGTTACTCCATACGCCGTCGCTGGTGTTCGCCAGCGTGACGCGGCTACCGTCTGCACCTTTAATCAGCAGATCGTCCTCCGGCCTGTCGGTGATATTCAGCGCCTCATCCAGATCCAGCTTCACGCTGTTGGTGCCTGACAGCCCCAGGTTGAGGATTTCAATATGCTCCACCTTCAGCCCCAGCGCGGTGAGATCGAGTTCTATATGTTCACCGTTCAGCACCAGCGTATCGGTGCCGGCGCCGCCGTCGATATGGGTAAAGTTCAAATCATTGACCGTTACCGTATCGCTGCCGCTGCTGCCGGTCACCTCCGCGCCCTGCTGCTGCGTCCCGTCCGCCAGCAGAATAGTGACGCCGCCGATGGTAAAGGTTTCCGCGTCGTCCGCCACGGCGCCAGGTGCGGCGGCGGTGGTCTCCTCACCGCTGGCCGCCGCGCCGCTGGCAGACGTGGCGGTATCCGCCTCGGTGGTCAGCGTGGAATCCACCACCTTACTGGCGGTGACCTGCGTGCCGGCCTGCTCAGTGGCGCTGGTGTGCTGGCTTTGATCGGATGCCGCCAGCGCATCGTCTGCCGTGACCGCCATCAGCGACATCGCTGCCACTTCGGTAGAGGACGCCACCGGCAGCAGCGATCCCAGCAGCAGCGTGGTGGTGGTGGACGCCGGGTTGCCCGCCGCATCCACCGCCCTGACCGTTACCAGCGAATTCAGGTTCAGCGCCGTTAGCAGCCCGCCGTTGAATTTCACGCTATAGCGTCCCAGCGCATCGGTGGTGGTTTGCAGTGTAGTGCCGTTTAGCGTGACGTTTACCGTGGTGCCCTGGCGCAGGTTCAGCGTGCCGCCGCTGATCGTCAGACCGGTCAGCAATACGCTCACCAGGCTGAGTACCGGATCGACGCCGATCGCCGGCAGGTTATGGGTAATGGCGTTAAAGCTGCCGCTGGTGGAAGCGGTATTGCCGACCGCATCGCTG
>Ga0209463_1002160_pt1 | contig 11058 bp, 13 predicted proteins | sample AgamicMgSfrz_FD_187169 | JGI IMG/M metagenome (GOLD analysis project Ga0209463, IMG submission 187169) | Agave microbial communities from Guanajuato, Mexico - Mg.Sf.rz (SPAdes) (version 2) | ecosystem: Host-associated > Plants > Phyllosphere > Phylloplane/Leaf | place: Guanajuato, Mexico... | reverse complement strand
ATATAAAAGTTTACTTCTCCGGTCTAGAGCGTTTACCAGGAATGTAGAAAATAGTTAAAGAATTAAGGCCTATTATAGGAGTTAGTGATTCTCTATTATTTTCAAACTGGCTATCGTCAAAATAAATTTTTTTTAGAAGATTCCGACAATATTATCTATTGGAATAACTCTAATTTGGCGACTTTCTTTACTATCTCTTCTATTATCCCCCATAACAACGCGAATCTTGAATTATCCTTAATGCTTTTAAATCTAGACTTTCTTTTTTATATCATATTTTAAATTTTTGTTGGTCATAAGTTTTTCAAAAAGAATTCCTGTTAAATAGTAAAACACGAGGCCAAAAAAAATGTGAATAAGTGTAAATTTATAGCCAAATGAAGTGATTTCATAGACAATAACTGGTAACTTCACTGTTGACCAAGCTCCTAAGAAAAATACTATATAGCGGACACTTGCTCCTTTTTTTAATAATACTACTGCTATTGGAAAGGCAATATAAAGAGGGCCAGCAGCTACCGTTGCTAATAATAATGTGAAGAAGACGCCATATATCCCTGATTTTTCACCCATATACCGAATAAGAGATTCTTTCTTTACCCATTGATCTAATAATCCCACTAAAATGAATATAGGAGGAAGTAGGAATAACATATCTAAAATACTTTTACCAGTTATCTGAATGGTTTTCAAAGCTATAGAGTGATTTATAAACGCAATTATAAGAAGCCCTAATAATAAGATGAAAAAGAACCGATATTCTTTTAGCTTTGTCATGTCATTACCACTCCAATAATCAATCCGAATAGAAGAGACATTATTATGGCTGAAATATTTCGGGCATAAGCAAATCTTCTTCCGAAAGTTTTTTGTTCCATAGATAAAGTTACAAGTCCTACTGACATCATTGTTGACATTAATACGGCTACTTGTTGAAGCGCGGCACCATTTTGAATTAATGTATGTCCAAGAGGAAAGACAATAAAGCTAGGTACTAAAGCAATAGAGCCGATGATTGTTGAGTAAATGATACCTAGTAAGCCGGAAGTCTCACCAATAATTGATGAAATAAGAGTCGGTGTAAATAACGATAATGCTAGCCCAATAAAAAGCATAATGGCTAATAAATCCGGTAAAACATTGCGAAACATTTTCCATGAACTCAAAATGGCAGCCTTTGTTTTATATTTGTCTTTTATGAAGGAAATCCCCAAATAAATAGTGGCAATCGTATATAGAATAATTCCACTAATCATTATTTTAATTGTTCCATTCTTTATATCTATCTAGGAAAAACGATAAATTTTTAATTTTTTCTTCAATATCTATTTGAAATTCCTCTAATCTCCTTATACCAACATTAGTGATTTTGTACATCCTTATTGGTTTATCTCTTTCAGATGCATCAAGATAAGACTCTACGGAACCTTCTTCCTCTAATTTTTTTAGTGTGCGATATAATATCGAACTATCAATTGGATTAATGGGAAGTTCTTCCTCACATTTTTGTAGGAGTTTTCCTCCATAGTTATCGCCCTCAGTTAAAAACAGCAATAGAAATGCACCTGTATGTCTCCCAGTATGTTTCATAAAGTATATAACCTCCTTGTTTTTTTATCGAAAATAATTACTGCTAATAACAGTATGCTGTAGTTAACAGTATTGTGTCATTTTTTTTTGATAATTAAAAACTTTGAAGGAATAAAAAAAGGGAATTATTTATTTGCCAAGTGTTATAGCGAATAAACAATATTTTCCTATTTTTTAGTATGCATTTTTTTTACTGAGGTGGAAGCATTCCTCTAAAAAATTACCTATGTAAAAACCAAATTTGTGAAGTGATACACTTAATTTAACTGGGGCATTAATGATTTTATTGGCTATGGCGCTAATGGGGCAGTTTAGTGTAAGTACAATTTTTCACAAACTTTTGAAAACAGGTTAGGCAGTTAAGTTGAATAATATTTCATATTATTCAATAATTAATATTATTAAGTCTTAATAATACCATTAGAGAGCAAAAATGGAGTTGTTGATAATGATTAAAGGAATATTTGAAACACATATAAATGTAAGTGACTATAAGAAATCAGCAGAATTTTATGAAAAGCTATTAAATATTATTCCTTTACACGAGGATGCTAAGAGAAAATCCAAATTTTATTGGGTTGGTCAACCAGGGCAATCGATGTTAGGTATCCGAGAAAATTACCCAAGCTCTTTAGTACAAAGACAACATTTTGCTTTTAAAGTTGATTTAGAAGATATTTCTTCTGCTAAGGATTATTTATCTACATTAGGAATCGAGACAACCAATTTTTTTGGAGAGAGTTCTGAAGAGTTATTAGTATTTCCTTTTATGCCTGCTGTATCTATCTATTTTGATGATCCTGATGGTCATACAATAGAATTTATTGCTATGTTAGATGACCAACCAAGACCTGAATTAAATATTATGAAGTGGAATGAGTGGGAGATTTTATATGGTAGGGGATAAATTAATTTCTCTTATCCACTATTAAGCATATCCCTAGATGTTATTTAATAACTTTTTTCAAGAAAATATTCCGTATAATAATTTACCAACCCAAAAAGTAAGTAAAATCCATATTAGAATGAATAGTAAGGCAACAAACCAGTTTTTTGGTTTACCATTTCCCCTAATTACTTCAGCCTTTTCTCTATTTTCTTCAATAATGTAGGATGGTATTAATTTTAGTGCCAGTGAAATGCCCAGTGGAACAATAATTAAGTCGTCTAGATAACCTAATACAGGAATGAAATCAGGAATTAAATCGATTGGACTAAAAGCATAAGCAACAACACAAATAGCAACCAATTTAGCGTACCAAGGTACTCGAATATCTTTGTATGATAAATAAAGAACAAATAAATTTTGTTTTAGTTTTCTTGCGTAGTTTTTTAGTTTTGTTAAAGTATTTACTTTTTCCATTTAACTCCTCCTTGTTAGTAATGATTATAAAATAAAACAGGAGAGAGATAAAACAATTATTTTATTTACTAGCCTTTGTTTACAAATTGGTGGAGTTATTGAATAAGTCTTAAAAAGAAAAATGTAAATATTTGGTTGATTTTTTACGAATAACATGTTTATATGAACGTATATTCATATTTGGTGAGGTGTTTATATTATGTTTTATGACACTATAATTATCGGTGCTGGCCAAGCTGGTCTTTCCATTGGTTATTATTTAAGAAAGAACCATAATAAATTTATAATTCTTGATAAAGGGTCCCATATAGGGGAGAGTTGGAAGGAAAGATACGATTCCTTAGTTTTATTTACACCTAGAATGTACTGTTCTTTACCTGGAATGGATATGAATGGAGAAATTCATGGATTTCCTAATAAAGGAGAAATTGCAGCATATTTAAACAATTATGTGAACAATTATGAGCTTCCAATAAAACTTAACATGGAGGTAATACATGTAATTAAGCAAAATGGCTTATTTTTAGTAAAAACCCTCCAAGAGGAGTTTATAACAAGAAATCTTGTTATAGCAACTGGTCCCTTTCAGTCACCTCATATTCCTTCTATGGCAAAAAACTTATCTACAAACGTTTTACAACTGCACTCATCTGAATATAAAAATCCGCATCAACTTACCAACGGAAATGCATTAGTTGTTGGTGCTGGAAATAGTGGAGCACAGATAGCTGTTGAGTTATCAAAGGAAAGAGAAGTCTATTTAGCACATAGTAGCAAACTAGTTTATTTACCCCTAATTTTTAGGAATAGAAGTATCTTTTGGTGGTTTGATAAATTAGGTGTTTTAAGAGTTAGCAATACATCCTTTTTAGGTAAATTTATTCAAAGAAAAGGAGATCCTATCTTTGGCTTTGAATTAAAAGAGGCCATCCAGACAAGTAAAATAATCGCAAAACCAAAAGTAATTAGTGCTAATCAGGATAATATTAAATTTGAAGATTCATCAACCTTAGCTGTCAACAATATTATATGGGCTACGGGCTTCAGGATATCATTACCCTGGTTACAGTTTGATGATTTATTTGATAAAGAAGGAAAAGTAATACAGGAGAGAGGAGTTACAAACGTTAAAGGGCTTTATTTTATTGGTTTACCTTGGCAGTTTAGGCGTGGATCTGCTCTACTTCAAGGTGTTGGCTATGATGCAGAGTATATTTTTGAACATATAAAAAATAGATAGGTACATGCTTCTTGTTTTAAGGAAACATATTTTAAGAGAGCATACTTTACAAAACGATGATCGTCGATCAAAATTTAATTTCCCACCAGTTGATGAGAATAAGGGATTTGATATCGTGGATGTATTGGACGAAATAGCATCCGAAAGAAACGTATCAATAGCTCAAATATCTTTAGCTTGGTTGTTGCAGCAGCCAGTGGTTAATAGTGTAATACTTGGGGAAAAACGAGAAGAACAACACATTTGAACGTAGTCGTTTAACCCAAATTAATTTACTAAAGAATAAGAACTTAAATAAATTAAAAATATTTTCATTTCTTTATTGACTGAACGGTCTGGAAAGTGATATGATGAACTCATCAAGAAGAAGAGACGTTAGAAACGTTAAGAAATAGCTTTAAAACAAAGCGTCTTTTTTTTGATTTTTATAGACTGAAAGGTCAAAAATGGAATGGAGGAAGAAAACAATGACGAATCATGCATTAACACAAGAAGCAATACGAGAAAGAGCGCAGGCGACGTTTAAAAACCATTTAAAACATTTATCAGGTGGTAACATTAAGGCTTGGGTGGAGCTGTGGGAGGAAAACGGTATACTTGAATTTCCATACGGTCCAACTGGATTTCCAGAAAAGAAAGAGGGAAAAGAAGAGCTTTATGAATATATGCAAAACTTCCCGCAGCACTTTGAGGTCGAATTTACAGAACTTGAGTTTCACCTAACGGTAGATCCAGAGTTGGTCATCGCAGAATTTAAATCCGTCGGAAAGCATCGAGAAACAGGAAATCCGTATAATCAAACATATATTAGTGTGGTCGAAACGAAAGATGGAAAGATTACACGTTACCGTGATTTTTGGAATCCGTTGGTTGCGATAGAGTCTGTCGGTAGTGTTGATGATGCAGTACAATTCTCAGAGTAAGGTTTAAATACAAATGAGAATAACTAATTATTCTAATTAGTCAATTAGGGTTAACCTTACTTCTATTCTTGACTGAATGTTCTTGTAAAGGTAGTATTTTGAGAAGGAAGGGGGCTAATCAATATGGCTCGAAGCAAGGAATTTGACACAAATCTAGTTCTGCATAAAGCTATGGAAGTGTTTGGTCATTACGGGTACGAGGGAACATCTCTGCAGCTTCTACTAGATGGATTGGGTATAGCCCGACAAAGTTTATATGATACTTATGGTACGAAGCGAGATCTCTTTGTTAAAGCTGTAAACCATTATGTAAATGACAAATCAACTAATGTGGTTGTTTATTTAGAAAAAACTACTCCTGTTAAAAAAGCTATTTCAGATATTTTCTCTATCATTGTTGAAACCTTAAATGATGAACAGCGCCGTAGGGAATGTTTCATTTTAAATAGTGCGATAGATCAAATACCACATGATCCTGAGATTGCTGAGTTATTTAAACAAGATAAAATCCGCTTAGAAAAAGCACTCTACGAGGCTTTACTTCGTGGCAAGGAACAAGGCGAATTCAGTCCCCAACAGGACTTACGGGCACTTGCACAGTATTTATACCACGCACGTTATGCTTTAACACAAGCAGCAAAATTTACGGAGGATTCAAACGTTATTGAACAAATAACAACAGTTACTCTATCTGTACTTGATAATAAATGAAGCGTTAGAGCGCTTCATTTATTATTAAAAATATTAGACTGAACAGTCAATAATAATGAGTTTGCATGTCTAGTCTTGATAAAAAAAGGAGAGTTAGAAAATGAAATCAGATAAAATCAAAGGAATAGCTCTATTTATACTGGCGATATCTCAGCTAGTTATGGCTCTCGATTATACTATTATTTTTGTGGCAATGCCTTCTATTGGCAACGAACTTGGTTTTACAACTAATCATTTACAATGGGTTGTAAGTGCCTATTCGCTAGCTTTTGGTGGTTTACTTCTTATTGGAGGTCGTTTATCCGACCTTATAGGAAGAAGACGTATGTTTATTATTGCCATGGGACTATTTGGACTAGGTTCACTCCTTGGCGGATTAGCAGAATCACAGCTAATGTTAATCACGGCAAGGGGATTACAGGGTTTAGGGGCAGCCTTACTATCGCCTGCAACGCTATCATTAATCATGTCCAATTTTAAGGAGGGAACAGAAAGAAATCGGGCATTGGGAATTTGGGCCTCAATGGGTGGTGTTGGAATGTCCCTAGGCCTTCTGCTTGGAGGTCTACTTACTAGTTACGTTGGTTGGGAAGCAACATTTTTCGTAAATGTACCGATTGCCATTTTGGTAATTATTCTTGCACCAATAGTACTGAAAGAAAGTAAGAATTTATCGGCAACGAAGGGGTTTGATATCGCGGGTACGATATCAGTTTCACTTGGTTTATTACTTTCCGTGTATTATCTCATTCAAGCTCCAGTAGAAGGTTGGTTGAGTAGATCGACATTTCCGTTTGTTATTATCGGAGTAGTCCTTTTGATTTCTTTTGTGATGATTGAAAAAAGAACAAAAGAACCCTTAATCTCTTTTCAAATATTTAGTAATCGTAATCTAACTGGAGCCACGCTAACTGCATTTCTATTTTCAGCTTCTTTTGGCTCCCTTTATTACTTTTTAACCCTTTATACACAGGAAGTATTGGGATATTCAGCTATAGAATCCGGTCTTAGTTTCCTGCCACTAACACTTAGTGCCTTTGTAGGTGCAAAGTTAATAAACAGGATGCTGAGAACTGTTGGAGTGGCAGGAACAATTGGAGTAGGAATGGGACTTGGAATTATTGGTTTCCTTTTATTAAGTAGACTTTCGGTAACGGGGTCCTTTATAGATATTATTCCTGGTACGGTTATTATCGGTATCGGTCAGGCACTTGTATTTACAACGATGTTTATAGCAGGTAGCACAGGCGTCAGTAAAATAGAACAGGGTGTAGCTTCTGCACTTATCTCTACTGGTCAACAGATAGGAGGAGCAATTGGGTTGGCTGTTATTATGGCCATCATTTCAGCAGGTCTCGGATCGAATTCTTCCTCAATGGAAATGATGTTACCATCAGATCTAAATAGTGCCATTCATATCGCATTTCTAATCTCGGCTGCTATTACTATGCTTGGTATTTTAGTTGCTTTTGTAACCCTTAAACAGTCTAGTCAAGCAAAGAGAGAGGAGGAGAATGCGAATATTACAATAACTCATTAAATAAAACATAAATTCCAGTTGCAGGCATGTAGCTGGAAATTATTTATAATATTTGGCATATTCCTGTAATATAAAAACACTATTGACCAAAGCAAACGGGGAATTGCTTTTTAATAGGCGACTGAACTATCTCGGCAGCATTCCTGTAATAAATAAAAACTTGCTTATAGCAGAAACGTGGCAGGATAGTGATATAAGGATAGAGAAAAAAATGATTATCTAAAAGGGATGTTGTGGTTGGGGATTAAGAAGTTAATATTCATGATGATCCCTTTGAATGCCAGATAAAATAATCATTTATGATAAAAAAGATAATGATTACGGATTGGTAATTCATGATGGGGGTTCTTCCAATATAGGTATAAATTTTTGTCCGTGGTGTGGTACAAAATTATAGTTATTATGTTTATGTATATTAACAAGTTACAAACAAAGCTGCTTAAAGGCAGTTTTGTTTTTTTGTGGCTAAGGAAGCATTTCATCATAAATAAAAAAACTAGCTTATGAAAGAAACTTGGCAGTTTAGCTTAATAAGCTTTAATAAAATCATTTATTTGGTGATGCAGTGAAACAGAGTTTAATCAAATTCAATTAAGGATTATTACGGTTATTTTCTATTTTTCTTTTAGTATTAATATCGCAGAGAGTTTATTGTAAGTTCATTAGTATATAACAGTTACTCTTTTGAAAGATATTGCTTGTTAATTAGTCATACTTTTTATTTATTGTAGTTTATTGATAATTATTATATAATCCATAATGTAAACGAATACATTTTGGTTGAAAGATATTTAAAATGTAGGAGGTGAATAGTCAATTTAGTTGTTTTACTTATTAATTGATGAGAGCAACTTTTTTTTATCCAAAAATTAACGCGCGTTAGTAAAGGTGGAGATGTTAATGAAAAAGACACTTGTTTTAGTATTGATGATTTCATTATCGATTGGCATATTTATTACTGGGTTGGTTAAAAGTCCATCTGTTGCGAAGGCGGCAGCAGTAAGACCTATTGGTCCATCATTTAATGAAAATTTTGATGCGTTTAATTCAGAACGTTGGTCAAAATCTGGAATTTATTCAAATGGTTCTATGTTTAATGCAACATGGTATCCTGAACAAGTTGCTTTTTTAAATGGTAAGATGAGGTTGCAAATAGATAAAGAAGATAAAGAAACTGCAAGCCCACCATATAAGGCTGGAGAACTACGAACAAACGAATTTTACCATTATGGGTTGTTTGAAGTGCGTATGAAACCCGCAAAATCAACGGGAACAGTCTCTTCATTCTTTACCTATACTGGACCTTGGGATTGGGAAAATGATCCTTGGGATGAAATTGATATTGAGTTTTTAGGTAAAGATACTACTAAAATACAATTTAACTACTTTACAAACGGAGTAGGCGGTAACGAGTATTACCATGAGTTAGGGTTTGATGCAACTAAGGATTTCAATACCTATGCTTTTGAATGGAGACCAGATTCTATTCGCTGGTTTGTAAATGGGAAACTAGTTCATACAGCAACAGAAAATATACCGCAAACACCACAAAAAATAATGATGAATTTATGGCCTGGTATTGGCGTTGATGAATGGACAGGTAAATTTAATGATGAGGATACCCCTGTAATTACACAGTATGATTGGGTAAAGTATACACCACTTGAGCAACTGGATTATAACAATAAGAAAAATCATAAATATAAGAAATGGAAGAACATAAAGGGGAAATAAAAATCTGTAAATGAAGTATAAGAATTCATTCTACAAAAGAAGGTTATCCCAATAGCTAATAGCGATATGGTAACCTTCTTTTCAAAAGATTCTTTGACATTAATGAGTTTGAAATGAGGAAATTAGAAACAATCTTTTGTTTTTACAATGTATAAAAAATTTGTAATAATAGGGTAAATACATACTGAGTAGGTGTAAGGCTATTATGCGTAGTGAAGATTTAGCTAAACTTCTAGGTGTTTCCAGAAGCACGATTTCGAGAGTAATTAATAATTATCCAGATATACCTCAAGCTACTCGTGATAAGGTATGGAAGGCAATTGAGGAGTATAATTATGTTCCAAATGCTTCCGCCCGTAAACTTGCGGGAATTAGAAATAATATGATAGCAATTTTTGTCTTGGATGTAAAAGAAGGTAGTGTCCCACACCACTTAAAAACAACAGATGACACACTAATATATAATAACCCTTTTTTTTCATCTATCATTAATGCAGTCAGTGATCAAGCAAATAAGTTAGACTATTATGTGTTAATTTCTATTGTGTATTCAAAAGAAGACTTTAAAAAGGTGGAAAATGTCTTTTCGCAGAAAATGATAGATGGTGCCATCTTTGTTGGAACGGAAGAAACAGATAACGAATTCCTCTGTAAGCTTATTGAAAAAGATTATTATCTTGCTTTAATTGATTCAAATGAAACTCATACGAACCATAATACACTATACGTAAATGCAAATAACTATGAAGGTAGTTGTCGAGCTGTTTCCTATTTAGTCAATTTAGGGCATGAAAGAATTGGTATGGTTACTGGTAATTTGAAAAAGTTATCTGCAATGGAAAGATTAGAGGGGTATAAGGATACATTAAAAAAATACAAACTACCAATAGATGAAAATTTCATTTATCATGGGGACTTCATGGAGAGTAGTGGTTACCATGGGGCTAAATACATATTAAGTCAACAAAATCCTCCAACTGCATTACTCTTAGGTAATGATACAATGGCTGTAGGTGCTTATAAAGCTGCAAATGAATTGGGATTCAATATACCTGATGATATTTCTATTATAGGTTTTGATAATGCAATTTTTTCTCAATATCTATCTCCACCATTAACCACTATTGAAATGCCATTTGCTAAGCTAGGGAAAAGAGCAGCAATTTTATTAATAGATTTAATTGAGCAAAAAAAACAAAATGAAATGGTAAAAAGATTGAAGGTGAATCTTATCGAAAGGGCATCGTGTTCTAGAAAATCTAATGGTGATAAATTCAACACACCAACACTCCTTTAACACAGATGATCTAACATCAAAATATTTAGTTAAAAAAAATATTATAGAAAATACACTTAAACGTTATTATGTAACAGCAAACCTGTATAAAAGAACTGTTGATACTTTAGGGAGCCTTAATCCAGGATTAGGCTCTTTTTGCTTCGGCCTAACAGGCAGTTTACTTTAATAAGTAACACAATGTATAAAAAAAACAAGAATCAGATAATCAAATTACACGATTACGTTCCGTTCTGACAAGATAACATATAATCCCCACTAGCATGCTAGTGAGGATTAAATAAGTCAAATTAATAAGATCAAGTATCATCGTGATTAAAAACTACCTCTAACAAGTTATGTGCAGGTTGTAAGAGAGAATCATTTTTTCTTGTACATAAAGAGATCGGGTTTTTTAATTTAATACCATCTATATTTACTTTTGCTAATTCTCCACGTTCTATATACTCCTTTACTTCAAGAGAGGAAACAAACGTTACTCCGTACCCTTCAATCACCGTTCTAATGGTTTCATTTAATCCATTAATCTGTAATCCAACGATTGGTTCCTGTATATTGTTCATTTTACATAGCGACACTAACTGTTCTCTTGAAAAGCTTCCTTCTTCTCGAAACACAAAAGGCTCTTTTACAATCTCAGCTAATGTAATATTTTTGGAT
>Ga0209463_1002157_pt1 | contig 11071 bp, 13 predicted proteins | sample AgamicMgSfrz_FD_187169 | JGI IMG/M metagenome (GOLD analysis project Ga0209463, IMG submission 187169) | Agave microbial communities from Guanajuato, Mexico - Mg.Sf.rz (SPAdes) (version 2) | ecosystem: Host-associated > Plants > Phyllosphere > Phylloplane/Leaf | place: Guanajuato, Mexico... | reverse complement strand
GTAGAGGGGACAACTACAGAGGGTAAATTAAAACGATTAATGAAGAAAACCTTTATTTAAAAAGATGCCTCTAGTCTCCACCTGAACTGCATTCCAATTGTTAGATAAAGAAACTCTAATGATTGTTTATTTTCAAATATTTACCATACGATAAATTAGGCTACTATGATGAATAGGCTTTTCATATTCAATAGGGGAAAGATAATGCAGAGAAGAATACATTATCTTGGTATTGTCATATAGTCCGTAAAAGTATACTTTTACGGACTGTACATTTGATTTTATCTCAAAAATTAAATGAAATGTATCCTTCGATGCGAATTTCAATGCTTTAAAAATTTTGATTTTTCTTGTTAACATAAGTTTTTAAAAATTTGATATCTAAATAAAGTTACCATATTGGTATTATTGTGAATTTACTTATATAAGAATCATAAATCCATTATTACTTTAATATCTCAATAATTTTGTTAATTTTTACATAAAAAGATCATATAGGGTTAAAGTAAAAAAAATAAAAGAAAGGTACTAGAATAATCCGTTTTTGGCGTTGATTCGCAATACGCTTCTCAACTGCTTCTTTCGCAACCTTCGTACTATCTAACTCTTGTAAATCCGTTGTCATTAATCCATCAAAACCGTGATGGAAGAAAAGACCGTTCATATATTCAATTAAAATTTGTGAGTTTTTATCGGCACTGTTTGCTCCAAGACGAATCTTTGTTAATTCATCTTTTAAAACCTGATGTAAGTTGTTGCTCACCACTTCTGAAATGTATTTCAATGACCACTCATTACTCTTAGCTTCTTTATATTCCTTACAAATTTGAGCAATAGCTTCACCCGTAAACCCAATACTATTTTCTTCCATATACACTTGAATATATCGTTTTGTTTCTTCATTTCTAAATATTGAAGTTCTTTTAATTTCTTTTGTAAGAATCGAAGCGATAATGCATTGTTGGCTTCTCGAATCTTCTTTTCAAGGTACTATTGTTGCTTTTGTGTGGAAACGGGTAAGTTTAACGAAATAATTTTAAATCGATCTTTATCGCCCTAGTACGTTTTGGCCAGTGTATAAATATTGCGTCCTGCCTCTTGGTCATGCATAGCATTGATATCGGTACTTTGAAGCTGCCAGATCCCAAAAAAGCCTCCCTCATCTTTTAGCTGAAATAACCCACTATCTGTTTGATCGATGATGGGAATAATATCAGCCACACTTTTCTTTACCTCCGGTAGTTTCTCTTTCTTTTTTTCCTTTTCAGCCTTTGGAGGTTGTAACAGAGAAAAAGGATTCTTTTTCTTTGTTTGAGCGATCCGTTTATCCATTTCCTTTTCATCAAAGAGAAGGGATTTATTTGTCTTTTTTTTTCTTTAAAATAGGTTTCTCTTTTTCTAGGATTCTTTCATCAAATAATGCCATCTATCATACCCTCCTTGTAACTTTTAAATAATCTCTACTCAAAATATTAGTACCACTTACAAATAATCAAAAAGAAAGAGCACGTTTCGAAAAATATAAACGAAAACATGCTCTTAATTAAATAAATTAAGGATTTAAATAAAATATGGATCATTTAAATCATTATTGTTAATCACTACATCTGCGCTTAATTGTGGTTGATGTTCATCTAAATAGATTTTTGACGCTGCATGATACCTTTTAATAAACATTTTCTCGGCTTTTTCATAGCTTCCAAAAGTTTGCTCTTCTCTTTTGGCCCCCCTTTTCCTAGCTAATTCAAAGTCAGTACTAACGAATATTTTAAAATCATATAGGTTGCATAATTGCTTTTTAAATAGAAAAGTTCCATCTACAATTAAAATCATGTCCTTAGTTGCTAGTTGAATATTGGGTTTAACATATTGATCTGTCGCTAAATCTAAAGAAGCTGCTTGATAATGACAGTTACCCTTAGGTCCTAAAGGAATTAAAAGCTTATGCTTAAATGATTCATAATCATGGGCATCTTGGTAATAGCCAAGAGCTGACTCTTTTCCCTGACGGTAACGAATAGATCTCGAGTTATGAAAATGATCTATACTTGTTCTAATCATATTCTTTCCCCTATTTTGAAGTTCCTCAGTGAGTTCATTAGCAAGTGTTGTCTTTCCTGAGGATGTAATTCCACTAACTCCTACTCGTATGGGGTGTCTTGTCTTTAAGTCCAATACTTCATTAGCTAATTCAGAAATAAGTTTTTTTCTTAACATGTGATCTCCTTTCCAAACACTGATGCCTTTATTTTTCTATCTATAATATGAATAACCTCTTATTATTCATCTCGGTCAATAGCACAATATGTGCTCTTTTTCCTTACCAATGTAAGTAACAGCGCCTCATACATTCGTTTTTTAGGGTTCGTACTTGGTCTAATGATTATCAGCATCCCAAATATGCTCATGAAGATATAAAAGGGAATTTGAAGTGTAGGATGATTAAAAAAGCGTAACTTCATCGTGACCATAAGTAAGCCAATAATGAACAACAAATCAAAGAGATAAAGAGATTTATTAATCTTTAATTCCGTCGAGATTTCTTTCGGAATGTTATAGTTTTCCATAACTCTTCTCCTTTTCATAAAAAAGAGAAGTATCGCTTGTTACTTCTCTTCTGGTTTATTTCGCTTCTTTGATCCAAGGTTTCGTAAATCTCGCCCTGTATTTCGTCCAATTTGATAAGAGCGTTTTGTTTTAGGGATCGTTTGCGAATGATCAATAGGTTCTTTTACCTTTCCTACACTCTCTTTGACGTTATCCCGTACCACTTGTGCAATATTGCGTGTTTCTGTTCGGTGTTGATGCGGCATTAGAATATCTTCTGTAGAAGGAGGTACCGTGTCTTTTTCAATTGGTTGTTTTACTTGGGGAGGTTCCTGTGTAGCCGCCAATTGTGCTTGTGCTTGATCCATCCCTGTCGGCATGGAAGCAGAAGGTTCTCTTGTTGGTGTAGGGTAACTTACACTTTACAGAAGAGCTACTTTCACTTGTACTCCCACCATAACCGGAAGTTTGGATTTCCTCATGGAGAGAAGCACTTCCACCTTCTACAGAAGAAGTTGATCCTTGGCTATCGGTAGAAACACCTGTTGCTTTCATTTCATCTTGTAAAGATGTGCCTTGACCTGATCCTTTTCCATCTGAAGCATTCCCTTCACTATTTTTATCTGCTTCTTGGTTTTCAGTAGAAGTTATATACAGAGATATTTCTTGTTCCCCAAAGGATTAAAATGCATAGGATTTAATACTTGGAGCAAACTACTCAAGACGTTCTGCAACGTCGACCAAACATTGATTATCATTCATGAAACAGAAAAAACAACTGGGTCCGTTCAGTTGTTTTTTCTGTTTTTAAACTTTATATGTTATTCATTTTTAGTTAACATAAAACACGTTATCGGTAGAAACAACAAGCCTAATTTAAAAAATTAGGCTTGTTGTTTCATAATTATTTACTTCTATTACTGAGAGATAGAATGGAAATATCTTTCCATCCATATGCTTCATCTTCTACTATGCACTCTCCAAATTGGCTCTCTCGGTGAGTATAATACTTACCTCCCAAACGTTTATAAAATCCACGTCCAGATTTGTTATTTTTCATCACCCATACCATCATAGAAGAAATACCTTCATTCATAAAATGTTCAGCAACAGTTGAAATTAGACTTCTTCCAGCACCTAGTCCTTGAACAGCAGGTAACAGGTAAAGTGCGGATAATTCTCCTTTAAATTCCTTGTCATTATTAATTTGAGCTGCTGCAAATCCAATAATTTCTTCAGAGTTATCACTAGCAATATAAATAAATGAGTTATGTAGTGAATCATTAAAAAATTTTATCCATTTATTTTCAGCTTCTTCATATGATAGTTCATTTAGAAAGTTGTCTGGAACTAAACCATTATAAGTTGTTTTCCACGTATCAACATAAATCTTTGATATCACCCTTATATCGTCTATGTTTGCTTTTCTAATTTTCACTTTAAACACCTCTTCTACATTCTAAACATAATTAACTTTACATACTTACTATATATAAAAAAAGTTTTATTATCTAATGTTGAATGTATGTGATATACAAAGGTAGTTAACATAATACAGCTTTTTAAAATCATGTTATCTTTTATAACTTTTTACCACACCATGGGCAAAATAGTATCCCAATAACTGCCGTGCCACCATCATGAATAATAAGTCCATACTCATTATCTCTTTTATCAAATAAAATGAGTTTATCCGGACATTCAAACGGATCTTTATGAATATCACAGTTGAAATTAGCATGATATTTCATATCCTCACAGCAATACTTATCCATTCAGTTTCTCCTTAACCCTATAATAATGCTACTTGGATGATTATATCATTAATTTATTACTAAATATGTTCAATCTGAAAATGAACATTATGTACAAAGAAAGTTAACATAATCACCATTACAAGCACATATAAGAAAAGCCATCCAGTAAATAAGATGGCCTTTCTTATTACATATTAGCTAGTTCTACTTTAAAAGGATCATTAACTTCTCTAAGCTTACAATAACCAGAACTATAAATATGAATAATCTTAAATCGTTTACCCCGGTATAAAACTTCTTTATTAATTGACATACCTTCCCTCCTGATTCACTAATATAGGTCGTTCCACATATTAACCATTTTCCTTATTTAACATTCATTTAGAATAAAACTAAGTTATTTTTCCCTTTTTGTGTATGTTTCAAAACATAAATTTAAATACATATTTTTTACTCTCTTGAGCAAACTGCCCGAGACACTGTGAGGCATCAGTCCTTTAATCAAATAAATGTAACAGACAAAACAAACCAAAGAACCCCTACGAAATTGAAAATTCCAATGAGACTGAGTTTCTTTATTTTGCATCTTATTTAAGGAGATTATTATTCTATCTAAATCAGACTAAGGACTTGTTAGAAATCTCAATTTCGATTATTGATGATCTGTAAGAAACAGTAATTTAAATGAAATATCATCTTTTTTTAAATTGATATGGTTCACCTTAATTTTCATAGGGCTATGATTAACCCTCATCTTTTGTAATTCAACATAAATCGTCTTATTAACCGGTTGGACTATTATCCATTCGGGAAGCTTGACTGAGCTATTCACAAGCTTCAAAACAGAAGAAATAGGAAGATTTAACTTACCTAAAGAAAAGGATTTTGGTATTAATATTAAATCTCCACTGTTTGAAGCTTTGGGTATAAACGTAATTTTTACTTGAACCTTTTCTGAGAGGACAGGCACAAATCCCTTGAATTCAATAACATCATTTTTTAAGTGTACGTTGTATGATGTAGTTATGTTCACATATTGATTAAGTAATTTGTTAAGGTCTTCCTTATGTGTACTAATATTAAATTGTATAGACTTTTTATTATCCATAAATGTGTTTGGTAATGAAGTTGGTTGATCTGTTGAAAGGACCATGCCCCCAACCATTATTATAATGGAAATGATTCCTCCTAAAAGCGTAAAAAAGGCAATTTTCCATCGGGTTTTTATACTCATAAGCATGTTCCTTCTAATTCCATTTTTTTATCTGTTTACATCTTCTTTTCACAATACGTTTTCGCAGGAAAACGCAATCTAGGTTATTCCTTTACATTAATATTGTTTAATTGTTGTTTTAGGTCCCCATTTTTAGGTTTCGACTTATTATCAAACCATACATTTCCTCCTTGAAGCCAATATTCACGATATTCCTCAATAGTCATCCCTATTCTGTTTCGTCATATCCTGGCTGAAAACCACAACAAGAACATATCAGTCCGATATTCGGTGCCCCTTTTTTTGTTATATAGTGGTCTTGACAAATGATCATATCTACAAACTAAACAAACGTAAGATTTTCTCTTCTTAAAGTTTTTAAACAAGGAGTTTATTCACCCCTTTTTGAACCAATTAAAAGACTTCAGAATCAAATTATTAAATTTTCTTAAAGAAGACTATTCTATTCCCATTGACTCTAATTAATAAGGAGTCTTATCCGATTAATAATAGGGTACCATCGTATTCTTGGGCTTTAACTTTCTTTATCCTAATCAAAATGAAATTTAAAAAAACGTACGTAAGGGCAATGTAACTTATGTTTTTTAAAAGCAAAGAATGTTCCCACATTTATTGAAATCTTGTTAAATAAACTCTTGGAAGGTAATACCTATTAATTCTTTTTGAAACATCTTTTTTTATAAAAAACATAAAAAATAATAAATCTGCCCAAACGTACGTATTCAGCATTAAAATCCTTTGTTACGATTTGTTTTGAACAAGAGGTTGATTATATAGATTGAGCAGTAAATGGAGAGGAGAACGATATGTCTAAATTGTTGTATAAAATAGGTGGCTGGTCTGCCAGAAATAAATTTAAAGTCCTTGGTGGTTGGATCATTATAATGATTGCCATCCTAGGAATTGCTTTTTCCATGAAACCAGCGTTCAGTGAGGAGATGACCATCCCAGGAACAGCTTCTGAAAAAGCTGCTGATATCATTTCTGAAGAATTTCCATCTACACCTGATGTTGGATCGATACGGATGATTTTCGGTGCTGAGGGGAAAGAAAAACTTAATTCGAAAGAGGCTCAAAAAGCTATCTCGGATGCACTCGCTAAAATCTGGCAGGATAAATCAGTAAAATCTATTGCGAATCCTTATGAAGTAGGCACCATCAATAGTGAGAGCACTGTTGCCTATGCTGATATTACTTATAAAGAAAAAGCTGAAAATATAACTGAAAAATCTAAAGAACTAGTAAAAGATAGTGCCAAGATGACAGAAAATCAAGGTATTCAAACAGAATTAAGTGGAGATATTACAGCTTTTAAACTTGAGATTGGTGGCATATCCGAAGTAATCGGAATCGTTATGGCATTCATCGTGTTGGTTGTCATGTTCACTTCGTTTTTGATAGCAGGATTACCGATTTTCACAGCTCTGATTGGATTAGCTACAAGCTTAGGAATTACATTCTTAGCTACTAATTTCTTTGATATCTCGTCAATAAGTATGACGCTAGCCATTATGATTGGTTTAGCAGTCGGTATAGACTATGCATTATTTATTTTCTCTAAGCACAGACAACAGCTATCCGAAGATATGGATATTCATGAATCAATTGCCCGAGCAACGGGAACAGCTGGAGGAGCCGTTGTATTTGCTGGTTTGACTGTAATGGTAGCACTCTGCGGTTTAACAGTAGTTGGCGTACCATTTCTCGCAGTGATGGGATTAACGGCAGCTATCAGTGTTTTAATGGCTATGCTTATCTCTATCTCGTTAGTTCCAGCTATTTTAGCTTGGGTAGGAAATAGGATGAAACCTAACCAGAATGTGTCAGGTATTTTTCGATTTATTACAAAGGGAGGGGAAAAGAGACAGGGACAATCAACTAATTGGTGGGGAAGATTTCTCAAACGTCAGCCATTGTTGATTACTATTATTAGTATTTTGCTTCTATTAACTATTAGTGTACCTGCTCTTCACCTAAGACTCGGTCTTCCAGATGACGGCATGAAGGCTGAAGGTACGCCAGAAAGGCAAGCCTATGATTTAATGGCAGAAGGGTTTGGTAAAGGAGTTAATGGCCCCCTCGTTGCGTTGATTGATGTATCTAATACAAGTGAAAATAAAAAAGATACGATTAATAAAATTTCTAAAAAACTAACAGAATTAGACAATGTGTCTAGTGCAACTTCCCCGGTACCAAGTGAAAGTGGAGACTACGCAATTGTCAATATTACTCCTAAAACCGGACCTAATGATGAAAAAACGACAAACTTAGTACATGATATAAGAGATATTACAGCATCAGATAGCAAAAATAGCCCACATATATACGTGACGGGTATGACTGCAATTAATATTGATATAGCTGAAAAACTAAATGATGCTATACCGTTGTTTGCTGGTTTAATTGTAGGATTTGCTTTCTTATTACTAATAGTTGTATTCCGATCTCTACTCGTTCCCCTGACTGCAGTACTAGGTTTCCTATTAACTATGACAGCTACGTTAGGGTTTGCGGTCTTCGTTTTACAGGATGGTTATTTGGATAAATTATTCGGAATTCCAGCAGAAGGGCCTATTTTAGCCTTCTTACCTATTCTTGTAATAGGTATCTTGTTTGGTCTTGCTATGGACTATCAAGTCTTCCTTGTTAGCCGTATGCGAGAGGAATATGTAAACACAGGGAATGCGAGAGAATCTGTTCAAGCAGGTATCAAGTTCAGTGGTCCTGTCGTTACGGCTGCTGGCTTAATCATGATTTTCGTATTTGCGAGCTTTATATTCGCAGGAGATGTAATGATTAAATCAATGGGATTGGCTCTCGCCTTTGGTATCCTATTTGATGCTTTTATTGTTAGATTGACCATCATTCCAGGTCTTATGATACTAATGGGAAAAGCATCTTGGTACTTACCAAAATGGTTAGATAATATTATTCCAAATGTTGATATTGAGGGCCATGGTCTAGACGAAGTATTAAAAAAAGAAAAAAATAAAGAAGAAAAAAAGCATAGCTTAAGATATGATAAGTAAAAAAAAGACTTCTACTTTATGTAGAGGTCTTTTTTTGTTGCGTCTTTTACCTTATCGGTTTATTTTATAAATGAATGATACCTGATTGAATGGCTACAACTACAGCTTCCGTTCTTGAATCAACCCCTAATTTATTATAGATACTGGTTAATTTAGACTTTACTGTTCTCTCTGCAATCCCTATGTCATAAGCAATTTCCTTACTTGTAGAACCACGTGCGATGGCTTGTAAGATAGTCATTTCTCTTGGTGTTAACATGACTTTAGATTTACTTTGCTCTTTTAGAAGTTTTGTTTTATAGTTTTGAATTCGCTCTGTAATCTCAGGTTGTAGCAAAGTCTCTCCTCTAATGGCTGAATCGATGGATTCGAATAAATTCTCTACGCCTGTATCCTTTAATAAATACCCTTTAGCTCCTGCCTCGATTCCTTTCATCATCAATTGATCCTCGTTATAGGTAGTAAGGATAACGATAGGAATTTCAGGGGTTCTTCTTCTGATTTCCGTAATAGCTTCTAGTCCACTCATGACCGGCATATACAAGTCCATTAAAATGACATCTGGCTTTAGTTTTTCTACTAGATCAATAGCTATTCTCCCGTTTTCAGCTTCCCCTACGATTACATATTTATCACTTGTTTCAATAAGTAACTTAAGACCCTCTCTCACTACTAGGTGATCGTCTACAATTAATATTCTATGTTGCATTTACTCAGCTCCTTGCAGTGGGATGTTAATTTGTACATTTGTTCCTTTATTCTCCTCGCTATCAATGTCCACTTTTCCTCCTATAATACGAACTCTTTCTTGAATACCTAACAATCCATAGTGGCTCCCATTATTTATTTTCATATCAGTATTAAAACCGATCCCATCATCTTTGACTGAAACGAAAAGAACTTTTTCCTTTTCCTCAATTCTTATCCAAACATTTGTGGCTTTTGCATGACGCGCTATGTTTGATAAACACTCGCTTATAACACGCACGCAGTGTTCTGATATCGTACTGGAGAGCTGTTGCATAACTCTAAATTCAAAATGACATTCTAGTCCGGTTGCGTCAGTAAAATACTGTACTTCCTCTATAATGGATTGTTGGAAATCATACTCTTCCTTAGTATGCAGGCGTAAATTATCAATCGTTAATCGTGCATCAGTTAATAATTCACTCACTCTCTTCATAGATTGCACGACAATTTCTTGGGCTTTTTTGTCATTCCCTTTAGTGAGATGAACATTTGTTGCTTCTAATTGCATTTTTAGTCCAGCCAACCCTTGTGCCAATGTATCATGTAAATCCCTTGCCATCCTTTGACGCTCATTATGTAAGGTGAGCCGTTCAACTTGCTGGTGAGCTAATTCAATTTCTTCTAACATATACTGTGTTCGTATTCTAGCATTAACTTGGTTAAAAAATATAACAGCATAGGCCACAATAACCACCATGATAGGTAGTGTAATAATCAAAAATGTATCAAGAATTTCACCTGGGACCATAACTAGCGTATTTATAGTGAATAAAACAAGAATCATCAAAAATAGATAGTTTTTTTTGCGTCCCGCGGTTCCTATTGCTTGGCCAACTAATAAAGGGTAAAGAGTAATGATTATTAGAGGAATATCTTGCGTAAAAAAGGCACTGATATATACAATGAATGATTGTAAAATGAAGTACAACCAAAACTTACCCGGTAAAAACAAATTAGAATAACAATAGATAGTCGTAAAGAGTATAATGAGTATTGTAAAAATTACATACTGTTCGATTGCAGGCGCAGTTTTAATTTTTAATATTAAGGATATAGTATAAGCTATTACTATCCATATTAATCCAGGTAATCTTGCGGCTCTCATATTGTTATATTCTTTCTCGTTTGGTGTCCTAACATAAGACGTATTATTCATAACTATTCACTTCCTTTAGTAATAAACATAATATAAATTCTCTCCTTATATATGCCCTTAAGGGCAATCAAATTTCTATTATTAATATTCGCAATCTTAGTCGGAGTCATATAAAGTTATTGAGAAGATAAAAAATAAAAGTTGGAACAAATCTAATAGTAATCTTTTATAAGTAGTATACAATATGTATTTCTAGTTAACACAGTCAAAACTCTAGGAACCTAATAGCTCTAAAAATCCTTTTTGTCTTACAAAGAGTTTTTAGCTATTTTAAACGTATAAAACAGAATAAATATATATAAATATGTTAATTATGGATCAAAGGTGTAAAAGACAATTTATTCAATCCCCTACCAATTCCATAGGAGAACATACATGAAAAACTATACAAACGATAATACAGCAAGACGCTATGTAGCTCACGTTAGTATATTTGGAACCACTCAGATTCACTTAAGAAATCCCTACATTATAGCCTGGTGGTCAGCAGCCTTTCCTGGCTTCGGACATTTACTTTTATCTAAATATCTTCGAGGATTTGTTTTATTTATTTGGGAAGTTGTTATTAATCTCCAGTCAAATATAAACGTGGCTATGA
>Ga0209463_1002156_pt1 | contig 11073 bp, 12 predicted proteins | sample AgamicMgSfrz_FD_187169 | JGI IMG/M metagenome (GOLD analysis project Ga0209463, IMG submission 187169) | Agave microbial communities from Guanajuato, Mexico - Mg.Sf.rz (SPAdes) (version 2) | ecosystem: Host-associated > Plants > Phyllosphere > Phylloplane/Leaf | place: Guanajuato, Mexico... | reverse complement strand
CCTACATATTCCTCTCGTAATTCTTTTAGCTTCCCGTTCTTTTGGAGGGTGCGAATACCATCGTTTAAAAGTTTTAACAACTTATCATTGCCAGTTTTAACAGCCATTGTATAGTCAGTATCAGGCGCTAATTGAGTTCCATCTGGATAGTAAATAGCAGAAGATAAATACGTATAATCAGCAATAGTCATGCCCTCTTCAGCTTTAATTGCCCCTGGCAACACATCAGTTTCTCCAAATTTCACTGACGATACAGCGTCTTTATATGTTGGCACAGATTCTGTAGTTACTTTAACACCATATAAATCCCCTATTTCTTTTACGACCGCTACGTTAAATTCCTGATACGCTAAGATGCCTGTTATCCATTTTTCTTCTACAGGCACGACAATTTTTTTGATGTGATACGGGTTTTTAACTTCTTCTTTTTTCTCTGCAGTTGCAGTCTGGTTTGTAGAGGTAGCTTTTGGCTCTGTTTGGCTACAACCAGCCGCTAATAAAAGTGTTGAACTCATACCTAATACCATTGCCCATTTTTTCATAGTATGTCCCCCAGTTTGTTTTAGTGTTTATATCAGATGAGTGAAATTACCTCTGCGTCAATCTAGGAATATTATACCAGCAATTGTGTATAATTATTGAAATTATTTACATTAGGTTGATGGAGTTATAAGTTAGGTCTACATACATACAGTAGAAATAGCAACAAGAGGCTGCACATGGGAAACGGAAAGGAAAGTGAGCGTATGCATAACTACTTTTATGACATTAACCCACTAGCTGAGCGTCAAGCACAAAGGGAAATGCTCCAAGAAATGAAAGAGGCATGTAAATACGATGTAGTAGAATGGCTTTCTGTTACTATAACAAAAAGAAATATGAAAATATTTACTAGAAAGCGCATTGAATTTGTCTTTCGCTTATTTTCAAATCCTAAAGACATGTATACTCATTTTTCTCTAGTTCTATACAATCAAAGTGCTAAAGCAGCTCAAGAAGTCATGCTCGCTCTTTTAGAAGAGTTTCAAAGAGAGGTAACTTGCCCAGTTCAAGACGTAATAAAAATTCAAAATGAATCCAGAGAAGAAACTTTAGCGCTCGTAGTTAATACTGCTGAGGTTGAACAAGGAATGGTCTATACAACAAATGAAGGTGATACTGTTCTTGTTATGGGGTGGGATAGCGAACGCGTTTACTTTTTACTCAATCCCGCTCCTGATTGTTTAATTGGGAAAGAACCTTTAAAGTCACTTTCGATTGAAAGCTACACTCAATTATTTGCATAGAGGAGGACTTGGAATGACATATCTCTCTACAATCGGCTATCATGACGGTGAATTTGAAGTGGAAATTGTAATTGCAGCTGATTTACCAAGTTTGGAAGAAGCTAAACGTATTGGTGCTTCCTCGCCGTTAAACCATGTCATAATTACTGACGATTCATTGTTGGTTGGAAAAGGAGTAAACTCGTTTGTTGTTCCTAAAGAAGCGACAAATTTATATCAGTTCCGACTTTGCCGAAAAATGGATGAATTAATTAAAGCAAAAAAAATTGTGACAGAAGAAGATTATGAAAACATCTCATGGAGTGAAGTCGCTCACTATGTAAAGACAAAGACGAGTAAAAACTCTTTTCCCTTTTCTCTTGAATCGTATTACTATGGATTTTATAAAGCAAGCGAAAAAAAGTGGTAGTAAAAATCAAATCACCAATTGTGCTTGCTACAAATTGTAAGCTTCTATAGCCTCGTTCCAGGATAAAATCAAACTAGAGACGTATAAAATTATATACAGCTGCTTAAGCTAATTGTAAAATTAGCAAGAGTTCCGAATGAGGAAACAGCAAAGTAAGTAATGTTTCTAAAGCTACCATTAATGAATTTTATATTGTAACGGGCCAATAATTCAAATAATAACGTATAAAGTGATGAATAAACGAAGGAAGAAAATAGTGGTGAAAAGATGACAAATACCTTTGAACATGAAGAAGAAAAAACATTTCCCCTAGCTGACTTACAGGACTTGAATGATGTAAGATATTTGACAAGGTATGAAATAAAAAACTGGCTTATTGACTTTTGGGAAAATGACAACCACTTTCCAGAAGATGAAAATATAGATGATATGCGTTTTGAAATTCTATGTGCAGACTTTAAAGAACTCAATGAGCGGTTAATGGGCATAGATTACTATATGTTTGAAAGTGTAGAAGAATATGAAGATGCAAAAAAAAGAGAAATGAAGTAATAAACAATAAAAAACAGCTGTACCTACGGATGCACTGTTTTTTATTGTTACTATAGTTATTTCAGCACTTTAATTATTGCTCCGCATTTACAAATATTTATGTGTTTTATTAGTTCAACTATTTGGTTGCATTGCGGACATCTGTATGGTTTGTTAGACATATGTCACCGTCCTATTACAAAAATGATTAGGTATTATTATAATACTAAATTGAAAATAAAAGTTAGTCTACATAAAAAACCTAGGACTAAATTGTAGCCGAGTTAACAAAAGCTTAAAAAAAAAGAGTATTCAAACATTTTTTTCTTGTATTTACTCATTTTTAAACTTTTGGTATAATGTACCTGTGTTGTATTGACTGCTATGTACATATAGACTGGACAGATAGCACAAATGAGAAATATAAAATGCCAATGCTATAATTCTCTACAAAAGCCAGCTTTCAAGCTGGTTTTTTGTATTCATTTGATTATAGAAGGAAGTAGATTTGGTTTGCGTTGATTTTTACATAGTATGATAACTAGGTGTATTTACTTTCGGGAGGAAAAGAATAAGAATAGGGAGTGATTATTTTGGTTAAACAAAAATCTAATCTGGCTCGTGTTGGTGTTATATTAGCATGTGTCATTATAGGTGCAATCGTTATTGGTATTATTGTTTATAATCTGAGTATGAAACCGAGTAAGGCAAAAACAGAAGAAATTCAAAAAGAAGCAAAAAGCTATATTAGTGAACATTTTGGTAGTTCAGTTCATCTTATCGGAACGGTCTATGACAACATGGGCAATATGGGATATGATTATGCCGCTAAAGCTGAGGATAAAAAAACAGGAACACAATTTGTTATTTATCGTAACGACGAAACGAACAAATTAGTTGATACATATGTGTCACAAAAATGGTCTGACGATGTACGAAAAGATGTGCTTCCATATGTTCATAAAAAGTTTGGGAAGAAAGCGGATGTGCTAGCCTATTATAATGATGAAATAGGCGAAAAGCTACACATCTCCCCTTCTACCATGGGTTCTTATAAAAACCGCGATGTGTATGCGACCGTTCGTGTGACACTTCCTAGAAAAAAGAAATCTACAGATAATCAACAGTTTAAAGAAATGGTTTCGTATTTGGAGCAAGACTTAAAAATAAAAAGCGGACAACTTATTGTCGGGTATGTTGCTGAAAACGGGGAAATTTTAGAAGAAAATGAGTGGCACAAAACATTTGGGTCACAAGATAAATAAAACGAAAAAGAGGATAACCAGGAGGTATCCTCTTTTTACATAGAAGGAACATATATGCCAATATATTCAAGAACAAGTGTACCATTAAAATTGTTCTGTCACAAGTCAGACAGTCTATCTTCTATATAAAACTTGCATAAAACATTGCGAATGTAATAAAATAAGAACAAACGTTCGTTATAGGAGGTTTAAAATGAATCCTAAAGTGTATAAAGATGCTGTGAATGGTAAATTAAGAGACAGAGGAATGGTTAAATGGAAGCCCTTTGCTTCTATACCCGAGCAACACACAGGGCTCCATTATATATTTGAAAACTTAAACAAAGTAGAAAAGCCTATATTAAGTGAAGACCAAAGGAATGAAATAAACGAGTCGTTACAAGAAGCAGTTCGTTCGCAAAAGGTTGCGCTCATCACCTATTATAAAGGTGGATTTATTGTTAAAGATAAAGGTGTTGTAAGTGAAGTAAATACACATCGTAGTACATTAGTGTTTGTTGACGAGGTATTTGACCTCTATGTTGAACTCCCTCTATCTGAGTTGTTAGATGTACAAGTAGTTTAACAAGCAAGCAGGCCTTATGGGTAACAGGTTTGATATGTAGAGGCTCTCACTCGATGATAACCATAAATCTTGTCGTTTTTAACATTAAATTTTAAAAAAGAAAAAGCAGTGGAATGAACATTCCTCTGCTTTTAGAATTAATCTGTTAAGTTAAAACTACATCTTTATTATAAACAGCATAGAAATACGATTCTAAAGGAAAAGGTAAAAGACGATTCTTATATTCTAAATCAAAATATTCAATTGCTTCATCCCACGAAATACTTTCATAATCTTCGTTAGACACTATATTACCTTTGCTTTGAATTTCATCTTCGTTATGGCGACAAACTCTAAATTGATATAAATGAGTGTCCTGTTTATTTATAAAAAATCTTTTGTTACCCTTTCCAACAACTATCTTGTCGTTATGAAGCATAGCCATATTTAGTTTAGAGTTATTTCCTAATTTTCCAGCTTCAATTTTTGTTGCGGATTTTTCAGGTATAACAATTTCTACTTCAAAATAAGCATCGTGATAACCAATGGTTGTGATAAATTTCATTTATATAACACCTCCGTTATTATTATATCTTCGTATTGTATTCACGTGTAAAAAAAGTCGGCTAATTAAAACCGACTTTTTTTAAAATACTCTCTTTTTTGTTCTAAGCGTAATATGCACAAAACTATACTATGTTGAAAAGTGTTCCTACAAAAATTAAGAGTAAGTACAATAGCAATTGATACAGGGAAACAATGTAAAGGCGATTACGATTATTATACTTCCATTCAAAATACGCATCACTCAGCATATACACTGAAAAGAAAATGCCTAAAAATAGCCAACCTGGCATGCTAATTGAAAATGTTATGAGTGCCAGTGTAAACAAAAGAAGCAAGCCTTGAACGTAGCGCATTTTTTTACTCGCTACCTTGCTTTCTTCTTCGTTTGTAATGTTAAATTTAGATTTCAAAAAGTCAGTTAAGAAAAGGCTGAGTGCGATGAGAACGACAAAAAAGATAATGGTCTTCACGTATAGGCTCCTTCCTGTGTTCTAGTAGGTCAAAGTAAAAACCCAAACTCCTAACGCAATAGCAACTAAGAAAAAGGAACCTTGGAACAGTAGGCTAATGTGTTTTCTACTTTCTCTGTTATACTTCCATTCCAGTAACGCATCCCCTAAGTAACTAACAATTACAAGGCAGGTTAAGAATGCCCAAGTAGGTAGAGAATCAAAAAAAGTACTAACGATAATTAGTGCAATGGCAGCGGGGATAGTAAAAAAACGTATATACTTCTTTATTCGTTCGCTCTTCTCTGTGTTTAAGTTCGTATTTACATTGAAGAAACGCTCGATAAGCCTAGTTGAAAGAACGCTGACCGCTACTATGATGATGACGTATAAAAAACCTGCTATTGGAATCATGTAATGCTCCTTTCGTTGTTTAAATATTGAGTAGAATGAGGCAGGTAATTATTTAAAAGCTCTTATAAATAATCTTATATTAAGGTCTTAATATGATTAAAAAATATGTATGGCGCGTCCGATTAGCATTAAACACACGCCTTCAATTAATATGACAAATGAAACCACCCATTCCTTTCGCTCTCTTCGGTATATCCACTGCAGCAACCCTCTTAAAAACAGTGTAATAATAAAGAATGAAAAAGGAATTATCCAAGCGTCAACTTTCTTTAAAAATATTATACATACCGCGAAAGTTATAAGTAAGCCTATTTCAAGAGGGCGATGAAACTTTGTAATAGGTCTTGAGGTATCAATTCCTTCAGTGTTAATGTCTACTAACTTGTGAAGGGTTTTAACCGTAGCAATAATTATCGCAATAAAGATAAATAAATATAGTATGAAATATAAAGTATGTATTGGTCCCCCTCCTTTTCATGCCTCACTATATACTACGTATATAAACGGATAAAGTTTCACTTTATGTAAAATTAAGGTTATAAACATATAAAAAGTGAGCAAGCTGGATAGCCCGCTCTATTTTTAAAGAAAAATGAATATGAACAAAAAACAGGTAATAATAATTTATCTTGCAAAAAACGCAATATCATAATAAGTCTTTTAATGCTTCGTAAGGTTAACTCCGCAGGTTATCTAAAATTTCTTTGGTTAACTTTCTTTATAAGTAACTATTTACATTTATAAAGTATTCACTCTATTTTTTTTACATATGAAAACTTTATAATTAAAAATTATACTAAACGTAATGTGACATTACACAACTATCCATTATATTTAAAGTATCGAGGAGGTAGTATAAATGGCAGGAATCAGTCAATCAAAATTTGGCAAACCGTCCTTTTGGAATTCACTAAGACATAATGGGAAAATGATGGTTGCATGTCAAATTTAAAAGAGGTATTTGAACACGATAAATTATTGTCATCCGACTTAAAAGGACAGGTCAAAAAAACTTTGGGGAAAAGTAATAAATGTAGCTATTGCACGGAAAATCGTGAACCTAAACTTGAAAAGTTTGACGAAAGAACATCTATTGCAGTAGGTTTTGCTGAAGTTTTCTTAAAATACCCTAATGGAACGGGTCCTGATTTTGCATTTGAAATATTGCCCAAATATGAATTTGAAGCATTAAAAAAATGCTTTACGGAAGCTGAAATAAGTGAGCTATGCACCTTCATTGGGTTTACTGCAGCTCAACAATATTTTGACGAGATAATGAAACTAGAAACCATGGATTTCAACTAGAAAGCACGCATACAAGAACTTTTATTCTTAGTTTTTGTATGCGTGCTTTCTGTTTTTTAAACCAAATTAAATGCATTGTTTAATCAAGAAAGGAAAGTAAATTCATTTTTATAAAAATTTTAGCTGATATTTACTTCTTTGGTTGAGCTTGCTTTAATTTGTAAAATATTTGCCCTATTTTACTTGCATATGAAAACTTTATAGGAGAAAAACAAACTAAACGTAATGTAATGTAGAGCTTTTATCTATTATATTTAATGTATCAAGGAGGTAATACAAATGACAAGAATCAACCACTCGAATTTTGGCGAAACGCCTTTTCAAAAGCTATTGGGTCATAATACAAAAGTAATGGAGGCGTGGACTGATTTAGGAGTAGTATTAGAACAGGACGGGCTATTGTCATCCGATTTAAAAGAGCAAGTTAGACGAACTATGGCGCAAAGCAATGGATGTGAGTATTGTAAAGCAAAGGGAAAACCCGAGCCTAATACATATGATGAGAAAACTTCTGTTGCTGTAGGATTCGCAGAGGTATTTTTAAAATACCCCAAAGGAATGGTCCCAGATTTCGCGTTTAAAATATTAAACGAGTGCTTTTCTGAGAATGAAATAAGTGAGCTTTGTGCCTTCGTTAGTTTCACTACAGCTCAACAATACTTTGGTGCTCTAATGAAATTAGGACCTAACGAGTTTTAAATTTTAAATGGTCCATTCTTCTTCGAGCATTATCCAGTCTTCTTCGCTTGTAATATTAACTTTTGTTAAGTCTAAATTAGTCATGTTTCCCCCTGTTGTTTAATGTTAATTGGTAAAGTAAATTTTATATAGAAAAGAAAAAGAAGCTGAAAATAGGTTCTCAGCTTCTTTTCTCAGGTTTCACTTATTACTCATGCGTAACACAAGATAAATGAAGTAAAGGATATATATCTAGTATACTGAATAATCTGCAGAATAACTAGGGTCCAAAATGTGGTTATATATGGGATTATCTAGATATAATTTGCTTGTCTTTATTAAAACTAGTGTCATACATTTTTCGAAGTTAGTTAACTATATTATTATATAGAGAAGTACCTTTTACTCGCTTATTGATGTAAGAAAGTCATCAAGTTGATTTGCGAATTCCATCCATAATGAACCCAACAATGTTATCTGCTTCAGCTTTGATATTAATGCTATTTACATCTGGAAAAAAGATAAAGCGAGAAGTTAAATATCCTCCAATAGTTGTAAGTACCATTCTAAGAAGTGTTTCAGTAGGCGTATCCACTAGTTCTCCTTGCTCTTTAAAAGTATCGATTACCTTACAAAAACGTGATAGCATATGTTTAGAGAAAAGAGGTGCCAGCTCTTTTCTCAATTCTTCTCGGTAAAGTACTTCTTTGATGACAATTTGGAAAATTTCTTTATTCTCTTGAATGAATTGAATGCGGTTAATAAGCATTGCTCGTAAGAAATCTTCAAATTTCTCAATGTCAGCTGACAAAATATCGTTAAAAACGTCTTCGGCTATAACGTGGAGTGAGTCTTTAATAAAGGGAAGAATAATTGATAATAAAAGATTATCTTTCGTCCCGTAGTGACGGAAGATGGTTCCTTCAGCTACGCCCGCTTCTTTTGCAATTTCACTAGTAGATGTATTGGCATATCCTTTTTCTGAGAACAAACGAATGGCACTATCTAACACTTTTTGTTGTTTTTCCGTTTGTTTTTTAGATAACTTGGACTGCTCAATTATCATATCTAATATATTATTTGAATCCATTGAATCACTACTCCTTACACATCTGACAATTATAATTTGCGGTATTTCTTCAATGCAATAACATTAAGGAAAATAAAGATAACGGCAAAAATGGCTAATACCATAATATCTTTCCATATGTCACCGAGACCAAATCCTTTATACATTATACCCTTTAATGCATCTGCTCCGTATGACAAAGGCATAATTTTGCTAATGGCTTGTAACCAGTTTGCCATACCCTCTAATGGAAAAATTCCTGAAAAGAATACCTGTGGAACAACTACAATCGGGATAAACTGTATCATTTGAAATTCAGATGCAGCAAATGCTGATAGTAACGTACCTAGGGATAATGCAACTAAAGCTAACAGCAAATTGATTAACATAACGTTCCACACTGAACCAACTACATTTATATCTAATATTGTAATTGAATAAACCACAACAATGATAGTTTGAATGACCGCGAATAGTCCAAATCCAACTAGGTAAGCTGCAACGATTTCCCATCTCCGAATAGGTGTTGATAGTAGACGCTCTAAAGTTCCAGAGGTTCGCTCTTTCAATAAACCAATTCCAGAGATAAGAAAGACAAAGAAAAAGACGAAGAACCCAACTAGAACTGGACTTAAAACGTCAAATGATGCTGTTTTGTCATTGCCGTATACATAATGAGTCTGAATGCTCTCTTTAGGCATCTGTGCTAGAGATGGGTTTTTATTTAACAATTTACTCTGAGAGAATGCTGCAGCGGCTTGTTTCACCTTAACTTCTAGAGTTTTAGAAACTGACGGGTCACTATTTTCAAGTGTCAGAATAATATCATTGTCCTTTATTTGTAGAAAACCATCTAAGTCATCTTCTTTTATTAGTTGTTTATCGTTTGATTGATAGGTTTTGACGTTTACCTCGGATTCTTTGAGCTGATGGACAAGACCTTTATCTGCGTTGAATACACCTAACTTAGGTTCGACTGTATCCCCATTAAAAATTAAATACATGAGAGATAGAATGAGAAGTGGTGCTATGAATAATAAACCTAGAGTTCGTTTATCACGAATCATCTGGCGGAAGATACGTTTGATGACAGCTGTCGTTCTCACTATTCTCCCCTCCCCGCTTGTAAGAATACCTCGTCAAAGCTAGATGCATTGTAGCGGGCTTTTAATTCTGCAGGTGCTCCTTTAGTTAGGATAATACCGTCTCTAACCATCGCGACAATATCACATCGTTCAGCTTCGTCCATAACATGCGTTGTTACAATAATGGTTTTGTTTTCTTCTTTTTTTAACCGTAATAGTTCATTCCAGATAGATAATCGTAATTCTGGGTCAATTCCAACGGTCGGTTCATCAAGGATAAGAATTTTAGGGTTTTGAATCAGTGCAATGGCAAGCGATAAACGTCTTTTCATTCCTCCAGAATAAGCGGACACTTTTTTTGACAGTTCGTTTGTTAAACCTACTAAATCCGCTACATACGCAATGCGTTCCTTTGTTTCTGTTTTCTTCAATTTGAATAGAGAAGCAAAGAATTTTAAGTTTTCTTCACCCGTTAATTCTAAGTAAAGTGCATCCGCTTGGGCCATGTAACCAATGTCTTGTAGCAAGTCTAGATTTGGTACCTTTTTATTTAATACATGTATAGTGCCTGTATCGGGTTCATCCATTCCGACAATCATTTTAACGAGCGTGGTTTTACCTGCACCAGAAGGACCGATAAAACCATAGATTTGCCCTTGTTCAATAGTTAAATTAATGTCATGTAGAACAACCTTTTTTCCAAAACGTTTAGAAATTTGTTGGATTTCAATGGGATGGTTCATAGCTTTCTCCTCCTTTTTTTAAAAAAAGTGAGTGTTTACTCACTTTTATCTTACTCTTTAACTAGCCTATGTCAATAAAAAGTGAGTGATTACTTTTTTTATTTCACCTTACTTTCATTATTCCCTTTACCAACATAGAAACACTTCATTTCAGGAGAGAACAGACGAAGTAGAAAAAAGAAGCGAATAATATATCCGCTTCTTTAAAAAGTAATGCAATTATAAATTGTTCTGTGTTGATTCGCTTAAGAAAATTATTAAAATTTACTCTGCATCGTTTATTCTGGCATATTATGCTCATCTTTATTAATGCTAGGGTCTTGAGTAAAGTCGGTATAGATAAGATGTGTAACCATTCCGCCTGAAGCATGGTGCAAATCGTGACAATGGAACATCCATATACCTTTGTTATTAGCGCGGAAGGCTACTACAACCACTTCTCCAGGGGATAGATTCACTGTATCTTTATATACAGGAGCCCCTTTTACAGGTTCGTTGTTTCGGCTTAAAATTTGGAAAGTATGACCGTGTAAGTGCATTGGGTGGTCATCGTATGGAGAATGGTTCTTTAAGGTTACTTTTACTAAATCACCGCTTTTGACTTTAATATCTTCAGTAAGCGGATATATCGCATTATTGATTGTATAGTACGTATGATGACTCATTGTGGTATTCAGTTCCATGGTGTATTCAACATCAAATTTATCATTTAAAGAGAACCATTTGTT
>Ga0209463_1002155_pt1 | contig 11073 bp, 9 predicted proteins | sample AgamicMgSfrz_FD_187169 | JGI IMG/M metagenome (GOLD analysis project Ga0209463, IMG submission 187169) | Agave microbial communities from Guanajuato, Mexico - Mg.Sf.rz (SPAdes) (version 2) | ecosystem: Host-associated > Plants > Phyllosphere > Phylloplane/Leaf | place: Guanajuato, Mexico... | reverse complement strand
CGCGAGCGTTGTCGGGCGCGGCGATGCCGCGGCATCGGGTCATGCGCTGACCGGCCGCGTCGCATTCCGCTGCGTGACAAGCGACCGCATGCCGATGATCGGCAACCTCGCCGACGAAGCGCTCGCCGCACACAACGCGCAACGCCTGCGCGGTGCGTGGCCGCTCGATCTGCCGCGCGTCGACGGTCTCTACAGCGCCTTTGCCTACGGCTCGCGCGGTCTCGTGTGGGCGGCGCTTGGCGCGGAACTGATCGCGTCGCAGATCGAAGGCGAGCCGTTGCCGCTCGAACGCGATCTCGCCGAAGACATCGACCCTGCGCGCTTCCTGCTGCGGGCTTTGCGGCAAGGCGGCGTCATCAGTTAACTATTGGCGGGCTGCCGCCTGGTTATCCACCGCAAATTGTGGATAACCACGTTGTTTACTAGCGCAACTCGTGTGGAACCGTTGTGGACGTAAACGGGGTAACTCGAGCGCCGTCGAATTTCGCCAAAAGTTACCCGCGACTACCCGGCGTCGCCGCACATGCTGTGCATCCGGTTATGAAGTCTGCAATCCGCTGATTCGCTTCGGTAAACCGGGGTTATCCACAGAAAAGCGGGCTGCTTGTTAACTGCTACTACGTATACATACAGTAAACACGTAAACAGCAAGGCCCGAGCTGGACCGTGCGCCACCGCACAGATCGGGCGACGCATTCAACCCGTGTGCTAACGGCTGTCCTGAAAAGCACACGTAGATGGTGCAGACTCCATCGACGAGCACTGGAGCCAGCCGGCAATGCCGGTGCCGCAAGCCGCCAAAACGGTCGCTTTTTCCACATCTCGCGAAGATGAAGTACTTTCTTACCGTTTTGCCTGCATGTTCGTGTCTTTTCGGTCGAAGCTAAAAAAGCTATGGCACAATCGCCGTTCTTTTCCGCGTGGTGCCTGGCCTCCTGCGGTACCCGCTGCAATGGAACGGTCCCGTTCAATCAGAATCTGATTCAACGTCGACGGCGTTCTTTCACCGTGCCGAGCCGGTTGCTACGGCCGCACCCCTGAATGCGCCGAGCTCCCTGCGACTGCGGCGCGTTCGAATCATCCGATCGTTGAAAACCCGCAACGCGGATCACGCGAAGCGATTGCGACAGTGGCCCGCGTCTTGCGCCCACCCGCTCGCCGGTGTTCGCGCCGGCTCATGCTGGTTCATGTGATCTGCCGTTGCTGCAAAGGAGAACCCATAACGATGAATTCGGCGTTTTCATTTTTTCCAGCCTGGCCGCTTTCACCCGACGCCATTTTTTGGGCTGGTCTCGCCTTGCTCGCCGCGGGCTTGTGCGGCGAGTTGTGCTATCGCGCGTGGCGCTTGCCGCGTATTTCGGGCTATGCGGTCATCGGTCTGATTGCCGGCGCGGCCGGCTCGGGCGTGATCGATGCCGAATCGGCGAAAGCCGCGCGGCCCTTGCTCGACGTTGCGCTCGGCTTGCTGCTGTTCGAACTCGGCAGCCGGCTCGATCTGCGCTGGATCCGTCGTAATCCGTGGCTCGTGATGTCGAGCGTCGCGGAAGCCACTTTGACTTTCGCCCTCGTTTTGCCCGTGCTGCTGTTTTTGAACGTGCCGCTGATGGTCGCAACCGTGCTGGCCGCCATCGCGATGGCGACTTCGCCGGCCATGGTGATTCAGCTCAAGACCGAGCTTCGCGCCGAAGGCCAGGTCACGCAGCGTCTTTTGACACTGACCGCGTTGAACAGCATGTATGCGGTCGTGATCGAAAAGCTCGTGTCGAGCTGGCTGCATCAGGAAGCGTATGGCAATGTTTTCGCGACCATTCTGCAGCCGCTTTATCTGCTGGTCGGCTCGCTCGTGCTCGCCTATCTGCTCGCGCGCACCTGCACGTTCTTTTATCGCCGGCTGAACATGCAGGACGAGCATTCGTTCGTTGCGCTATTCGGCCTGATTCTGGTGGCCATCGCGGTCGCGCATCTGTTCAAGCTGTCGACCATTCTCGCGCTGCTCGCCGCCGGCATCATCGTGAAGAATCTGGAGGCTCGGCCGCAGTTGTGGCCGCGGCATTTCGGCACGGCCGGCTGGCTTCTCACTGTGATTCTGTTCGTGCTGACGCTCACTTCGTTTGAATGGAAAGACATTGCGCTCGGCGGCGTTGCGGCGCTGGGCCTGATTGTTGCGCGTCTCGTCGCGAAACTCGTCGGCGTGCTTGCGTTTGCAAAGCCGAGCGGTCTGGACTGGAAGCAGGGCATGGCGCTTGGTTTGTCGCTCTCGCCGATGTCGGCGCTGGCTTATCTGCTCGTCGACGATACGTACAACCTGTATCCGAATTTCGATCCGCAATTGCGGGCGATCATGATGTGTTCGATTGTCGTGCTGCAGATTCTCGGGCCGTGGCTCGTTTATCGCAGCCTCGCGCTGGTCGCCGAGCGGCGCGAAGAGTAAGCGGTTAAGCGCTCGTAAGCGACCGTGAGCGCTCCGCGCTGCAAGCCACACGTTATTCAAATTTATTCGCTTCAAAAAACGGCCGGGCCTCCGACAACCGTCCGGCCGACCTCACTCAGGGGACGCCATGTCACTCGAACCCTTCATCGATTCGAAGCCGTTCACTTTCGGTGTCGAACTCGAGATGCAGATCGTCAATACGCACGACTATGATCTGACCAAAGCCGGCTCCGATCTGCTGCGCCTCGTCAAGGATCAAAAGATCCCCGGCAACATCACGCCGGAAATCACCGAGAGCATGATCGAGCTGTCCACCGGTATTTGCACGAACCACGAACAGGCGCTCGCCGATCTGCGCAAGATTCGCGACACGCTCGTTTCGGCAGCCGATCATCTGAACGTCGGCCTGTGCGGCGGCGGCACGCACGCTTTCCAGCAATGGAGCGAGCGGCAGATCGTGGATACGCCGCGTTTTCAATATCTTTCGGAGCTGTACGGCTATCTGGCCAAGCAGTTCACGGTGTTCGGCCAGCACGTGCACATTGGCTGCCCCGATCCGGACAGCGCGCTGTTCCTTCTGCATTCCATGTCACGCTTCATCCCGCACTTCATTGCGTTGTCGGCATCGTCGCCGTTCGTGCAGGGCGTAGACACCGGCTTTCATTCGGCACGCCTGAATTCCGTGTTCGCTTTTCCGCTCTCGGGCCGCGCGCCGTTCGTGCTGACATGGGACAGTTTCGAGGAATACTTCTCGAAGATGGTCCATACCGGCGTCGTCAACAGCATGAAAGATTTTTACTGGGACATCCGGCCGAAGCCCGGCTTCGGCACCATCGAAGTACGCGTGATGGATACGCCGCTGTCGGTGGATCGCGCGGCGGCAATTGCGTGCTACATCCAGACGCTCGCGCGCCATCTGTTGCTCGACAAGCCGATCACTCCGCACGAAGACGATTACCTCGTCTACACGTTCAACCGTTTCGAGGCATGCCGCTTCGGACTTGCGGGCACTTGCATCAATCCGCAAACCGGCGAACGCAAGACGATTGCCGAGGACATTCTCGAAACGCTCGATCTGATCGCACCGCATGGCGAGGCGTTGGCCTCGGGCCACGCACTGGCCGAGATCGGCACGATTGCACGCGGCCAGGTCAACGACGCAACGTGGCTCAGAGGCGTGGTCGAAGAGGAAAAGTCGCTGCATGAGGCGGTTCGCCAGCAGTGTCTGAAGTGGCGAGCATAACGAGGCGCGGGGCGCGCTTCGTATTCAAACGTAAGAAACCCGCCGTCGGCGGGTTTTTTTTCGTAATTAAATTTTCCAGTTCGGGGCCCTTAAGGTTTTTCGAATTTGTACGTATACATACGTAGTAGTAGTTAACAAGCATTGCCACGGGCTGTGGACAACTGAATAATTCCCTGCAAAGTCAAGGCGCTGCGTAAACCATAAGTAGGCCGTTGAGCAGTGCGCGGGCGGCGGTAAACGAGGACAACTTAAGACCGGTAAACTTGCAGCAGACGCTTATCAAGAATCGGCGCACATGTATTCCCCCATGTTGTCCCATGGTTATCCACAACTTGCATGGGATAACTTAGCTGTACGATTCGCCGCTCTCGCATAGAATGTCGTCTTAACTGCTTTGGCTTGCAAGGCGGTGAATTTTTGAGATAGTCGAATCCGTCTCGTCCTGTTTTGGGCGGGGCTACCCCACACAGGCTACGGGCGTTCCCGGCGAATAAGGCCGGCACCGCACAAAAGCTGTAAATAAACGAATCGAAGATTATGAGCGAAGGCGTATACGGAGAACAGGCAACCGGGCGAGTCACCCACAGTCTCTTGCGACTGAGCACGGCCATGCGAAGCCAGGCTTGGGAGTGGGCGGAGGGCGCGGGTCTCACACCCACGCAGGGCGAAATCCTGGTTCTGTTGATGCAGCGAAAGGGCCCGATGCGGCTCGGAGAAATCGCGCGTGAAACGGCGTTGACCGCCGCTACCACGAGCGACGCCGTCAGCACGCTTGAAACCAAGGGGCTTGTCGAAAAGCGCCGCGCACTCGACGACGGCCGCGCGCTCGCCGTCCGCCTGACCGCTCGTGGCCGCACAGCCGCCAAGCGCGCTGCGCAATGGCCGGACTTCCTGGCCAAAGCAGTCGGCACCTTGCGCGACGACGAGCAAGCCATGTTCTACCGCACGCTGCTCAAGACGGTTCATCAACTGGAAGCGCAGGGCCACATTCCGCCCCACCGCATGTGCCTGAGCTGCACGCATTTCGAGCCCAGCAAGAATCCGAAGAAGACGCCGCATCACTGCGCGCTTCTCGATCTGAACATGGCGGACACGGACCTGCGTCTCGATTGCGCGGTGCATGAAACCGCTGACGCCGCTACGCAGAAGAAGACCTGGAAGATCTTCGCCCAATAAGGCGGCTGCTTTCCTGACAATCCGCTACACTGCAAAGCCGGTTCCGGCAGGCGGCCTTCGCCGCCCGCCCAGCCGTTCGGCGCCGCGTAGCGGCAGGTCTCCAGTCAACCGCGAAGTGAGAGGCTGATGAATCAGGAAGTTCTGGCCATTCGCCACGTGTACTTCGAAGATCTGGGCAGTCTCGAACTGGTGCTCGGCGAGCGTGGACGTCCGGTCCGTTATCTCGACGTCGGCTTTGCGCGCATTGAAGCGCCGAATCCCGTCTCGCCATCGTTGATGGTGGTGCTCGGTGGCCCGATCAGCGCCACCGACGACGCGCTTTATCCCACCCTCGTGCCGCTGCTCTCAATGATCGAAAAACGCATCGAGGCGGGGCTGCCTACACTCGGCATCTGTCTCGGCGCGCAATTGATCGCGCGTGCGCTTGGGGCGCGGGTCTATCCCGCGGGTCATGTCGAACTGGGCTGGGAGCCGCTTACGCTGACCGACGCCGGGCGCGCATCGCCGGTGCGTCATCTCGATGGCGCGCAGACATCCATGCTGCATTGGCATGGCGATACCTTCGATCTGCCCGCCAACGCCACGCGTCTTGCATCCACGAGCGCGTGCGAAAACCAGGCGTTTGCATGGGGCGACCATGTGCTCGCGTTGCAATGTCATCCCGAGATTCGCGCTGACCGCTTCGAGCCCTGGCTGATCGGCAACGCCGGTGAGCTCGTCGGCCATGGAATCGACGCACGCCAGTTGCGCGCGGAGACTGCGCAATTCGGTCCGGCTCTGGAAGCCGCCGCTTGCCGTATGTTCGGCGAATGGCTGGATCAGGTGGAACGTAAGCCCTGAGCGGGAGCGGATCTCGGGACTGAGGCTGGCGCCGCGTTGCCATGTTCAAGCGACGGCTGGAGCGTCCCGCCTGTCTGACCGGCTGAACACGATCGGCAGTCTCAACGCCGACTGTTATCGACACCTCGCTGCCTGCAGCAAACGACCTGCGGTGCTATGCTCGTTCGCTCTCGGGTTTTAACTGGGCGGTGATCCATGAGCGCGCTATTTTCTCCACTCACGCTGCGTAGCGTGACGCTTCCGAATCGCATCGTCGTGTCGCCGATGTGCCAGTATTCCGCCGAACGCGGCGAGGCTACCGCGTGGCACATGATCCACCTTGGCAGTCTTGCGTTATCCGGTGCCGGCATGTTGTGCATCGAAGCGACGGCCGTCGAGCCGGACGGCCGAATTACGCCAGCGGATCTCGGTTTATGGGACGACGCCACTGAAGCTGCGCTCAAGCCGGTGCTCGCCGCGATTCGCAAGCATTCGCATATCAACGTGACGATGCAGCTCTCGCATGCGGGGCGCAAGGCTTCGAGCCAGGCGCCGTGGGAAGGCGGTCAGTTGATTCCCGTATCGCAAGGCGGCTGGTTGCCGCACGCACCTTCGGCATTGCCGCACAAGGCGGGCGAAGAGCCGCCGCTGGCGCTCGACACGCCGGGGCTTAACCGCATTCGTGAGGCCTTCGCGGCATCCGCCCGCCGCGCGGCGCGCCTCGGTATCGACGCACTGGAAGTGCATGCCGCTCACGGCTACCTGTTGCATCAGTTTCTGTCGCCGCTCGCGAACCAACGCGACGACGACTACGGCGGTTCGCTCGAAAACCGTATGCGCTTTCCGCTTGAAATCTTCGACATCGTGCGCGCATCGTTTCCCGCCGACAAACCAGTTGGCGTGCGCGTGTCCGCGACGGATTGGGTCGAAGGCGGCTGGTCGCTCGACGACACGATCGCGTTTGCGCAGGAGTTGAAAAAGCGCGGCTGCGACTGGATCGACGTGTCGTCCGGAGGCGTGTCGCCATTGCAGAAGATCCCGCTCGAACCCGGCTATCAGATTCCGTTCGCGAAGGCCGTCAAAAAAGCGACGGGCCTCACGACCATCGGCGTCGGACTCATCACAGATCCGCTTCATGCCGAGCAACTGATCGAAGAGGGCGACGCCGATCTGATCGCGCTGGCCCGTGCGCTGCTATATAACCCGCGCTGGCCGTGGCACGCCGCGGCACAACTTGGTGCGACGGTTGAAGCGCCTCCGCAGTACTGGCGCTCACAACCGCGCGAGCAAAAGGCGCTGTTTGGCGAGATTTCGTTCGGACAAAGATGAAGCCGCACATCGCCATGACGCGGGCATAGCGCGGGCGATACGAGGGCATAACGAGCGCATAACGAGCGGATAACGAGGGCATGACGCGGCCACACGTTTTTGACGGTTGAACGAAGCCGTCTTCAGCGTGTAGGATGCCGGATGTGGCGCATGAGCGTCGCAAGTCGACGCGGCGCTCGCAGGGCGCCGCGTTTGCTATCAGCGCCAGAAAAAATCAGCGCGTCAGACGCGGGCGTTTTCCGACGGCTGCCGGACTTCATCCCCAGTTCTTCACAAGGATTCATTCAATGAGTTCACGCAGGATCGCCGTGCGTCGTTCAGGTGTGCACGGCAAAGGCGTGTTTGCGCTCGAACCGATTGCGGCCGGTGAGCGGCTAATCGAATACAAGGGCGAGCGGATTTCCTGGAAAGAAGCGTTGCGCCGTCATCCGCATAATCCTGACGAACCGAACCACACGTTCTACTTCGCGCTCGACAGCGGCAAGGTGATCGACGGCAAGGTGAACGGCAACAGCGCGCGCTGGATCAACCACTCGTGCGCGCCGAACTGCGAAGCCGAAGAGATCGACGGTCACGTGTATGTGCACGCACTGCGCGACATCGCCGAGGGCGAGGAGATTTTCTACGATTACGGCCTCGTGATCGACGCGCGTCAGACCAAGAAGCTCAAGAAGGAATACGAATGCCGTTGCGGCTCGCGCAAATGCCGCGGCACGATGCTCGCACCGCCCGAGAAAGAGAAGGGCGCGGCCAAAACGGCCAAGTCTGCTAAATCGGCTAAATCAACGAAGGTGGCGAAGAAGGCCAAGAAGAAGTAGCGCCCGAGTTGCCCCGTTCGTCATGCGAATGACGGCGAGGCAACCCGTTCAGCAGACACACAGCTACATATCGACCGGCGCTGAATGCGCCGGTTTTTTTTCGTGGCGCTGCACGTCGTCTTTCTGGCCAGCCGGAACGGCGGCATGCACGAGCGGGATACGCACGATGAAACGCGCTCCGCCTTCCGATGCGTCTTCGTAATGCACGCTGCCGTGATGTAACGCCATGATGTCGTGAACGATCGCGAGGCCGAGACCGGCGCCGCCGTCCACACCGTTATCGCTCTGGCCGTCGCCGCGGAAGAACCGCTTGAAGAGATCCGCTTGCTGCGTGTGAGGCACGCCCGCGCCATTGTCTTCGACGACGATTTCGGCCATGCGGACGTCGTCGATCACAGTCTGCGAGACCGTGACCGTGATGCGCCCGCCATCGAAGCGCGACGGCGGCACATACTTCAGTGCGTTATCCAGCAGGTTCGCGATTACTTCGTGAAGCAGAACCGGATTGCCGCGCGCGATCAGCGGATGGTCGTTGGTCGGGTCGTCGAGCCGTTGAAAACCCAGGTCGATGTGCGAGGTCAATGCGCGAGGCACCCATTCCGCGCCGGTATCGAACGCGAGCGCGGCCATATCCACGTTCACAAAACGTGCAGCCTGCTCGGCCGGCTCCGCGCGCGCAAGAGACAGCAGCTGATTCGACAGACGCACCGCGCGGTCGGCCGCCGCACGCAATTCGCGCACCGCTGCAAGCGTTTGCCGAGGATCGCGCGCGGTGGCCGCCTGCTCCGCATGCAACTTGACGGCGGTGAGCGGCGTGCGCAACTGATGCGCGGCATCGGCGATAAATTTGCGTTGGCCGTCGAGCGCGGTTTTCAGCCGGTCAAGCAGCGCGTTCACAGCGCCAGTCAGTGGCCGGATTTCGACGGGCACATAGGTTTCGTCCACCGGTTCTAGCGACGTATGAGTTTGCCGGTTCAGCGAGTCGGCGAGATCGGTTAGCGGATTGAGCTGCTGATTGACCACTCGCCAGACGATCACCCAGCCGGCGAGCAACAGCAACAGCAGCGGCATCATGATGGCGACGAGGAATTCGGCTGCGATACGAAAACGATGGTGCACCGGCTGCCCGACTTCGACGACGATCGGATTGCCGACCGGCTGATCGACCCGCACTTGCGCAACGCGCACGGTGACGCCCTGGTGCTGGGTTTCGAACACATACGCGTAATGCATGCGCCGAACGCTCGTGCCTTGCAGTGGAAGGCTCTTATCGCCCGCGATTTCGGTTTCGCCATTGCTGATCCGGTAGACGAGATGCTCGACCGGATCCGAGAACATAGCCTGCGCGAGCGGCGGCACGGTGATCGGCGCTTCGGGGCCCGCGATCTGGATCTGCTTGGAGATTGCGGTCGCGAGGTCGGCGAGCGAGCGGTCGACCACGTGCTGCGTGTACTGCCACGCGAGCCAGTAGGCGATCAGGCCGCTCATGAGCGCGAGCAGCGAAAGAGGAGCAGCTAGGCGCCGCAGCAGCGTGCGGCGCAGACTATTGGCGGCCGGCTGGGGCATGATCGAACGCGCGGGAAGAGTGCAGGCGCAACGCGCCGTGAAGTTTCGCCGGATGCCGGCGAATCGCGCAAGCAGTGCGCTGCGCCGGCCCGGCGCCGTCGGGCCGCAATCGAATTGCGGCCTTCACGACGATTATGCGGCCTGGCGGATTTCCTGCAACAGATAACCGAAGCCGCGCACCGTGACGATTTCGACACGGCAGTTCTCGAGCTTTTTGCGCACACGGTGCACATAGACCTCGATTGCGGTGTCGCCGAGATCGCCGCCGAAATGCGTGAGGTGGTCTTGCAGTTGCGCCTTGCTGACCACGCGGCCGTGGCGCAGCAGCAGCATTTCGAGCACGGCGAATTCGCGCGGCGACAGTTCGAGCGGCTTGTCGTCGTTGAAAATGCGGCGATCGACGCCCGACAAACGCACGCCGCCCAGCGACACTTCCGGACGCGGCATGTCGCCGTGCGGGCCGCTACGGCGCATTACCGCGCGAATACGCGCTTCGAGTTCGGTGGGCTCGAACGGCTTCAGCATGTAGTCGTCGGCACCGGAATTCAGGCCTTGCACACGGTCGTTCAGTTCGTCACGCGCGGTGAGAATGATCACCGGAGTGTGGCGATTGCTCTGACGGAAGCGCGAAAGCAGCGTCATACCGTCGATGCCCGGCAAGCCGAGGTCGAGAATCACCAGTTCGTGCCGGTTTTGCGTGAGGGCCTGTTCGGCGAAAATGCCGTCGTGGACCATGTCGACGGTGAAGCCGGCTTGTTCGAGACTGCTTTGGATGCCGCGCGCGATGGGACGGTCATCTTCGATCAGAAGGAGTCGCATGGATTTCGCTCAAGTACAATGGGTTTAGGCGTTTGGGCAAGCGGTTCGCCGGGGCGCCTGCTGCACAGATCTGCTACACGGACCGCGTGTGGTGCGGCTGTGCCTAACTGGCGTAACCGGCCACGAAGCAGTCGTCGAGCAGCCTGCCGGCGCACACCGGTAATCGAAGCCATGTCCGAGATAAGCATTCACGAACTGGAAGCCGCGATCAACTTCTGGCGCGCCCGCTCACCTTCGAGCGGAGACGAACTCGTTCTGTGCAAGGAGGCAAGCGCGCTCTCCAAGCCGTATGCGCTCCTGATTGTACAGCGTCAGAACACGCTCACGCGTGATGGTTTGGACGCGTTTGCGCAGCAAGCGTGGGATTCTTACGTGCGCCTTAAGAATAGCCTGTAGAACTGAAGGTTTGAGCCCCGCGTCGCCTGCAAAGCCCTTTCAATACGACGAATTCTTTAACACGCGGTAATACAGTCGATGAAATTCCCTACATGCTAGAACTCGATCACTTCGATCTTGCACTCCTCGACGTACTGCAGCGCTTCGGGCGCGCAACGCATCAGCAACTGGCGGAACAGGTGCCGCTGTCGCCGTCGCAAATCGGACGGCGATTGCAGCGGCTGGAACAGATCGGTGTGGTGGACGGTTATCGGGTGGTGTTGCGGCCCGAGAAACTGGGCCTTGGCGTGACGGCTTTTACGAGCCTGAAGCTCAAGCATCATGGCGATTCGATCATCGAGCAGTTCCAGCAGCAGATCGACACCTTGCCCGAAGTGCTGGAATGCCATGCGGTGGTAGGCGACGCCGACTATCTGCTGCGTATCGTCGCGCCCGACCTGAACTACCTGTCCACGTTCGTGATGAAGAAGCTGATG
>Ga0209463_1002154_pt1 | contig 11074 bp, 10 predicted proteins | sample AgamicMgSfrz_FD_187169 | JGI IMG/M metagenome (GOLD analysis project Ga0209463, IMG submission 187169) | Agave microbial communities from Guanajuato, Mexico - Mg.Sf.rz (SPAdes) (version 2) | ecosystem: Host-associated > Plants > Phyllosphere > Phylloplane/Leaf | place: Guanajuato, Mexico... | reverse complement strand
CATAATGCGAGTTATCGGAAATAAAAAAGCTTTTAAGAAATATGCTTCTTAAAAGCTTTTTTGAAATTATCTTATCTTTTATAACTTTTCCCCACACCATGGGCAAAATAAAATTTCAATAACTGACGAACCATCATCATGAATAATAAGTCCATACTCATTATCTTTTTTATTAAATAGAATGAGTTTATCAGGACATTCAAACGGATCTTTATGAATATCACAGTTGAAATTAGCGTGATATTCCATATAGTCACAGCAATGTTTCTCCATTCATTTTCTCCTTAGTTCCATAATAATACTTGAATGATTATATTATTAATTTATTACTAGATTTGCTAATTTAAAAATGAATAACTAATACAGTGTAAAAAGATAAAAAGCTACTGACAACATGGGAATGACCCATTAGCAGTAGCTTTTCCTTAGTCTATTGGCCTCAAACAATGAGGTATTTACAATCGATACCTTCGAGTGTCTTGATTAGTTTACTTTAACTATAGAATGTTATTCATTTTACTTTTTTCGAATGGGAAATAGACTTAGTTAGTGTTTTAAGCTTTTTTTCTTTTTACATTTGTATTAGTTAATTACTCGAATCATATTGTATGAAAATCGGTTTGCTTCATCAAAAGGCCAAGGTTCTGTACCAATATCAACAACCCAATTATCAATTTTTTTATCATATACTCTCATTGAACTCGACCCTGACCCATCCAAAATAATACAATTTCTTTCATCAAATCCTAATTCCTTAAGGTGAGATTTTAATCCCTCAATGGAATCCCCTTCTAGCGTAATCATTAAGTACGCGTATATTGTTCCACTTTCTTCTTGGAAACCTAACACTGTTCTTCTAGTTAGAAAAGGAAATTTTAACTGCATTATACTGTTTCCATGATGTTCTGGATCAAAACCTTTCCCACCGATAGCATTTATTATGACTTGATTAGAATGATCATGATGATGGTCATTCCTATAGAGATTTTTAAAGTGATCATTTATTTGTTTCATACTTTTAGCTGGTATAATTTCTGCTTTAGTTTTTCGCAACTTTTTATCATAATAAGTAACCAATGTTGGTAGAGATACTGGAGGACCATTTTCTCTAGAACGGTTAAACATAGAGTTTTTATTCAATTCATCCTTTTCTAATTCTTTTTCATTAGGATTATAATTATAAGGATTGAAATAAGAAATACTACAAGGCATATATTCATCATCCTCGTATTTTGTTCGATCATATGATGGTGCATAATATCCTCCATTTATCCCTATATAATCTGTTTCACTTATAGGTTTCCTGATAACTTCAGTTCGAATATTATCAATCGGAGTTTTAATAACACGTAATTTCACGGTATCAAATAAATATTTTGTTGTCTGAAGGTAGTAATTATAATTTTTAGGTCTTTCTGTCGATAGCTGTAGCCCTTCTATAAACTCATATTTTTCTCCACGTTCTTCTTCAATGTTCCCATCCTTCTTTTCTTCTGGGGAATTCTCATAAGTTTCATAAGTTTCTCCCTCTGTAGCTTCTTTGGCATATTCTTTTTTTGATTCCACTGCTTCATTTGCATCCAACACATTAAAATTGATATCTCCCATTTGTTTGCTCATATTTTCAATTATCTTTCGCCCATCTTTGGGTACAGAGGCAAAATACTCATCATAGTTGTTATAATAATACATAGCAAGGTTTTCTGTTATAAGATAGGTCTTACCATTATCAATGCCAAGAATACCAACGTCCCCCATCATCTCTTGTTCTTCGGTAGAATATTCCCTGTTTTCTACAAAAATATCAAATAAATATATATCTTCGTATACTTTACCATCAAACTTAAATTTAAAGGTTACACCACCACGATCATTTTCTTCAACAATATAATAATCTTTCCAAAACTTTGGAAGTGTAAGCTCAAATCCTAATTTTTCATTTGTATATTTAATCCCATTGGCCGTTTCATGATTCGGTACTTCCTCTGCTTCCTGACCTTTTGCACCTTTCTCTTTTGGCTCCATTTCTTCTGCTGCATCTTCCTTTTCACCAATCATTTTAAAGCTCTTACTAATATCTTTTACTTGCTCAGTCATCGTTGTGATCAGCCTGCGGTCACCTTCGGTTGCATCTGGAAACATCTCATCATAACGGTCGTAATGGAAAAGTGCATTATCTACCGTCATCCAATAGGCTTTCCCATTATTCGTTCCAAGGAGACTACCTTCCCCACCCTCTGTTTTTAAACTTTCATCGTATACATGGATGGTAAAAAGAAAGATATTGTCATATATTTCACTGTCATATGTTTTATTAAGCTTAATCTTAAAGGCCACATTACTATTATCCGTAATTTTAATATTGTATTTATCTCTCCAAGACCCCGGGAGTGTTAGTGAAAACCCCAATTCTTTATTAACATACTCAATTCCAATTTCCTCTTTTTTATTTGTTTCTCCATGAGCTGTAAATGGTTGAACAACAGATATTATAATAAGGGAAGTGGACACTACTAGGGTTACTAACAAAGAACAAATATTTTTTCTCATTGTTCAATCTCCTTATTGGTCTATTTTTACTTTAATAGCTTTGTTAGGCTGAGTGGCATATTTATTATTCATTTAATATTCATAAACTTTATTTGGATACTTATTAAGATCATTAGGGTCTCCTCCACCAAATTTACAATCCTCTATTTTCCAGCCCTCTCCAACCTTACTTAATGTAATCTCAAACAAGTCATTTGGTTCAGATCGGTACACACCTATTAGCCTTTCTTCACCATAATTAAATGCATCAATAATGTGTATTTTTTCTATTGGTTTTCCGTTTGCTTTTACTTCTTTAATGACTTGTGAAATTTCTTCCGAATCACTTTGTGGGTCTTCTAAATATTTCTCTGCACCTTTTAAATCATAATCTATAAAGGCTTTCTCATAAAAATCTACTACAACTTGTTCTCCTGCTTCTAACTCTGGATTACTAGTTGTAGTATTGGTGCATCCAGCTAGCATCAAAAGGGCTGTTACACCTACTGTTACCATTGACTTCTTGGGTTTCTTCATCATTTAACCTCTCCTTTTTATCGAATATATTCTAATACCAGAGTTGGTATTAGACGATTTATTATATGAAGTAGAGGTGCATACTATATACATAAAAAAAGAGAAAACTACTGATGTGTAATCAGTAGTTTTCTCTATCTTATATAAAGCTTATTGGATACGTTTATAAACTAATGTATTTATAAGCGACTTAGCTGTTAGTTGTTTTTCAGTAGGAATCCATGTCCACTCAATCATTCTATGGGATTGACTAGCAACACTCTCATATACTATGTCAACTTCTCCATTCGTGTTCTCATTTATTACAAAATTAACAGGTTCCTGACCCTCCCACTGGAATGTCCCTGAGTTTGCATTATCTACTGATATCATAATTGTTTCGGCATTATCAGTAGATTTCCAAGTGCCATTTAACAACTGCAAGGTTTTATCTAAAGATTCATTTTTGGTAGACTCCTCACTATTTGCTTGTTCTTTATTATGTTGAACAGATTCATTGTAATCTGCCTCAGTACTTGGAGCAAAAGTAACAGGCTGATTCGTATCAATTATTAGTTTCTTTTGAGCTGAAAGCTTAATATCTATCGATTGATAAGTGGTTTCTGTAGTTTCTCCGATGGCTGTTATAGTACCTTTTAACTCTTTTTCCTGTTCATTCTTAGTATCAACTTGAAGTGAAAATTCCTTTTTCGTACCATCTTGATTGTGAATAATATATAGTGGATTATCCGGCTCATTCTTTATTTCTACAAATGCCGAACTATCTTCACTCTTCCAATACCCTTCATATTGTTTCAAAAAGTCTATATTTGATTGAGTGTTAGCTTCTTTCTTTTCTACATTCTGTTTAGTAGTATCTTCTTCATGTTGAGAATGTTGACTAACAGTGTTTTCTTCCTGCTTAGATTCCTGAGTAGTCGTTTTATCACTACATCCAGTAATAACAAGCATTGTCATAGCAGTCATACAGAGTTTTTTCATAAAGTCCACTTCCTAACTAAATTTATTTTATTTAATTTAATATCCTTATTCCTTCAGGGAATTCAGCAACTTGATGAGGTATCTAAGAACTTGTAACTCGGCTATCAGTTGGTAAAGAGGTGTTTTCATCATATAAAGCATTTATGTTTGTCGGAATAGTTGAATGTTGATCAAGTGGATTTTGTTACACAATAAAAATAGTCACCAATAATACTAAAAATACAGTACCTTAACATATCTTTTTCAATTTTTGTAACTCCTTTATAAAATCTTGTCATTAAAAATATTCAAATTTGCAATCAATAAAGGGGGTAGCTATTATGGGTGTATTTTCCAATGTAATTAACAAAATAAGTAAAAATACAAAAAATATTTCCTTTTATACAAATATTACTATATATCAATCATTAAAGATATTAGTAAATCCGTGTCAACTTATGTAAGATTAATTTTAATCCCACCAGAAGAGGACTGTGTTATAGGTTTTGCTTCCCTCTGTTGTTTAGTAGAACTCTTATATTTCTCCATAAGTTCATGAATACTTGCCACTTGAATAATTTGTATATGGTCCGATTGAATAGCATACCGAACAGGCGTAATCAAAATGACGGAAGGGAATAGGGCTACTCGGTCTTCTGGCTGCCAGTGCAACGTTTTCCACTCATCCGAAAAGAAAAATTCCTCATAGAGGTTGATCTTCACCTGCATTTTCTGGTCTGAGTACTGAGTTCGTTGAATTTCAATCCAAAACGGAGATCCTTTAAAAATACAAAAGAGATCTGGTTCAATCCCTCCTTTACGTCCAGTGGGCTTATCTTCTACGATGACCTGTTTAGGTGCACTATAGGTACACATTTGTTTATAGATATCCAAGATAGAAAGAAAATGTAATATTTTTTGGGAGTTCTTTTTAATCTTTGCATCTACAGGTAAATAGACCGTCGGAGAATACTGCTGTGTACGTTCAATGAGCCCTAAGCGATACAAACGTACCATCACACTATTACACGCATTAATAGGCGATTTCAGCTGTTTAAAGAAAAGTTCCACTAATGAGTCTCGATCTACAGCCCGAAACTGATTGATAAATCCAATGATGTCTTTATCACGCTGAGATAACCGAAAGCTCATCGCTGCTCCTTCTCTAACAATCCAAAGATAGACTGTGGTACGACCTCTAGTTGAGGTTCAGGGTCTTTTACGCGCGTTTTATAAGGTGAAAGCATTTCCTTACAAGCTTCTTCATCTAAAAAATACGCCTGGAATTCTTTCACTTCGTCAATTTTAATTTTCATACGGCCTCTAGCTGCGGCATCGATTTCTTCTGCCCCAATAACTCCGGCAACCTTTGCATTAATCCCATCGGCTTGCCTTCCAGAGATTCGTACCCGTAAGTTGGCTTTTAATGCTGAGTTTAATAAATCTGCATCCGGGCGCTGCATCGCAATAATCGTATGAACGCCTAGCGCACGACCTTGGCTTGCGAACTGTTGAATCATCTCTACGAGATCCGTTTCTCTCTTCACTATACTCATCTCATCTACAACCACAACAATGCGAGGCAGCTTAAATGGAAGCCGACTAATATGAGTCACACCATGCTCTAACAGTAAATCACCCCGTCGATACATTTCAGCTCGTAACAAGGCAAAAGGTCTTCTCATATCTTTCGCTTCAAAACAAAGCGCATCTACATGCTCAATTCCATGAAATAACCCTAAATCAGCTCGTTTCAGATCGACTAACACTAAGCGTAAGTCTTCAGGTGAGGTGTACTTTATCCATGTTGTCAGAATCACGCGCATTAAACTACTTTTTCCTGCCCCAATTTCGCCAGAAATCAGTAAGGTTTCCAAATCCGCAAAATCCCATGAAACGGGGTTTCCATAGATATCTTGACCAATGCATACCGGAAGCTCCATTTTTTCGATGTGGGGATGAATCGCGTCATACGTATAAGTAAGCATCTTAGGCAAGCTTTTGTGATGAACCGTGATACTAAAATTCTTTAGGCTGCCATTTATTTCGATGTTGCTGCCTAATACTTGGCGTAACGCCCATCTCTTTTTGTTTAAAAGCTCAGGATCAATCCCATTTAGTAAGGAAAAGGCGTACCGAGTGTACGTATAATGGTTATCAATTTGATGAATTTTCGGAAATAAATAAGAGGTACGGTCTCCTCGTTTAACCACCCGGTAAATCTCTGCCGTACGAAACGCTTTTATCAATTGGCCACGCAACTTGAGTTTTTCAAACATAAACATACCTCCTCAAAATATAAATGTCGCAAAAAAGTAAATTAAGGCGCTATAGAAGGTAACTGGTAAGATAAAGCGCATCACCTTTGAAAACTGATCCACAAGATCAATGACACCCCATTGTTCTAATATTCGTTCGATGATGGCAATCCCTAAGACAATGCCTCCTATGGCAAGAATAGTGGGGTCAAGCATGGCTAGTGGACTAAACGGAACAAAGGAATAAGCCTTAAAGGGACGAGTTCTCGTAAGAGAGGATTTTGGGGATGGAGAAAAGATATATTGAAAGGTAAATCCTTTTGTTTTTCTCATATTGGTACCTTCTTTCACTCTTTTAATTTTTTTGCTTTTTAGGTATCAATTATTTCAGCTCGACGCATCCGGTCGCCCCCTTCGCCTCTCCGGCTCAGCTCCCTTACAGATTTGATGAAGAGCTTCACTAAGCGTATACAGCTTGTATTAACGCGGTAACGTTACTGAACTAGATACTGATTAGGTAATGGAGTTAAGATTCTTTAGATACTATGTAACTACTGCAGTAAGCTTGCCTGTCCACTCAAAAAAGAAAAAAGAATCCTTACTGCAGTAGGTGAGGAGTAGGTAGTAATGTAAGATATACTTGGCTTTTATATGCTGGGGGTTGGCCTAATCGTCTATCTTTTCTATAAAGTGGAATAGAGATAAAAACATACTCCATTGACAAAATAGAGTAATAATATTTTATGAATTAGAAAAGAATATTGTTTAGAAAAGGAGTGATTGCAAATGTCTATGAAAAAATGGTTAACGGGATTGGTTATTTTGCTTGCGATGATTGTGGTTGTGACAAATCCAGGCTCACTTGGCGTGTTTGCTGAATCCGACGTAGTAACACAGCCGATTGAGGTCGAGTTGAGTGATGATTACTTTAATCCGCAAGTCATCACTATTCCGAATGGAAGAACGACAACGTTGATATTAAAAAATAAAGGTAATAAAGAGCACACCTTTACGGTGGAAAAGCTCGGAATTGACACCGAAGTCCAGCCAGGAAAAGAAAAAAACATTACCGTGAAACCGCAAAATCCCGGTACATATGAACTGATATGTCGGTACCATTTCAATAAAGGGATGGTTGGAAAAGTAATAGTCAAATAAAAAGCAGGGCCCATCGGTCCTTGCTTTTTTAATAGGTAACTCTTCAATAAGTTTGTTTGTCTACTCAAAAAAGAAAAAAGAAACGATACCTCAGTAGGCGATGGAAGATATGCTCGTTTTTTATATGCTGGAGGTGCCATTGCTAATTTAGTTTCTATTTTCCTTATAAATGGTTTAGTTATGGCTGACATCCTTTCAGCAAGTCTCTTTTCTTACCAGTTTGTCTATTTTTCTGCTTATTATATTGTCTTCTCGCTATTGCCCATTAAATTTTCAGAGACAACTTCAAGCGATGGACGTGCTATTTATGATGCATTGAGATATGGAAAAATAACATGTAACCCTGATTGATGAAGCGTGGGTGATAAATAGCTATTCTGTATAAACGTAGGTAAAATATAACGGAATACAGTAGTGGGGAAACAAGACTATAAAGTAATGCGAATCAATGTTAACCATTGCTACATACAAAAGAAACTCTATGATTAACATAGAGTTTTATTAGACCTATCATTATTTATCATCTTTTTTAACTTTTTCTAGTCCTTCTTGAATGAGGGCTCTTATTGCTTCATTTCGGTTACTATATCTCTTCTCATGCCAATACTCTTCTATTTCTTCTAATTGCTCCAGTGGGAAGGTAACGAGAACTTGTTTATTCTTACTTTTATCAACTACGATATAAATTCCTCCTTTTAAGTATTATAACCACTAAAACCTATATTGAAACCAGTCTATATATTGGTTATAATGTATATATATTACATATTATAAATATTGGTTATATTACCAATATAACTATAATCGTGTATATAACATTCATGGCAAAAGGGGAATATAGGTCGATGAAGAAGTTCTTGGTAAATTCATTAATGGTATTTGCACTTGCTTTTGTAACCCTGTTTGGAAGCTCAGGAGTTAAAACTGAAGCAGCCGCAACAAAAAATGATGATTTAATTATTATTAATAAGCACTACAACAAACTAATCTATTATCATAATGGATATGTTGAGATGATTGAACCAGTTGCTACGGGGAAAAGTTGGGAGAAAACACCTGTAGGACATTTTAAAATCGTGAATAAAATTAAAAATCGTCCATATTATACAGGACATATTCCTGGGGGTGACCCACGTAATCCACTTGGTAAACATTGGTTGGGTTTAGATGCTAATGGAACAAAAGGTGATACATATGCTATTCACGGTAACGCCAATGAATCAAGTATTGGAAAATATGTGAGTCAAGGATGCGTGAGAATGCATAACGCTTCAATTGAGAAACTTTTCGATAAAGTTAAGGTTGGAACACCTGTTGCAATTACAAACTCACCTAAGAGCTTTCAAGAACTAACAAAAATTTATGGTTATAAATTTAAAGGTTATAATACTAAATAATATATATAAAGGCAGCCACTATATTTTTTATAATGGCTGCCTTATATATATATCCATGTTCAGATGATCTTTTTCCATTGAAATTGTCAGTATTCACGTAGAAAAACTGACGGAATAGATACTATGTATCTATTGCCGTAAGCTTGCCTTTCCACTCAAAAAATAAAAAAGAACCCTTACTGCAGTAGGTAAGGGGTAGATGGTTATGTAAGAGGTGCTGGGTTTTTATGTGTTAATGATTGTCTCAAAGTTATATTTTTTCATAACATGATGTAGAAAATTATTCATAGAAAAAGGGAGAATGGATTTCCATTATCCCTTCGGCCATCAATTATAAAGTTGTATTAAAAACGTCCGCCGCCAAGTTGTTGCTCAGCCATTTGTACAAGACGTTTTGTGATTTCGCCACCTACTGATCCGTTTGCACGTGCAGTTGTGTCAGCACCAAGGTTTACACCAAATTCGCTCGCGATTTCATATTTCATTTGATCGATTGCTTGTTCAGCACCGTATACTAATAACTCGTTGTTGTTGCTGCTTTTGTTGTTTGCCATGTTGTGTCACCTCCTTGTTTCTTTTAAGTTTCCTATTATAGGAGAGGTGTATACATGGTAAATAGTGGATGAGTAGTGCCTCATCTGATTGACATACTAAACCTTAGAAGCAAATTGCACTGTAAAAAGTGGGATATCTGTTTCACTTCCTTGTGATAAAGATTAAACACTTGCCATGTATAAGAAAAAGGATGACAAACAAGAATGTCATCCTTTTTCTTGTTTTAAAACCCATTTTTTAATAAATTATATTTTTTAAGTACTCATATAAGCTACGAACAAGATGTTTAGTTAAGAAAACAAGGCTATCCAGTAAGAAGGAGCGACACTATAGATTGCCGGCCTCTTGTTTTCAGCCGTAGTAAGACGAGAATATATTAAACAGATAGATAAGTTATGCTATAATAGTGATGGGAATAATACGTGAATCATCTAATGTATTCAACGTAGCAAAGAGCCACCTGTTTTATACAGGTGGCTTTTACTTATTAGAAATCTATATACTTTTATTTACATTGATTAATAAAGATAGAAAAAATACATACAGACGAGGTGTAAAAAATGATTAATCTATATACGACAACCAGCTGTGTTTCTTGCCGAAAAGCAAAGGCTTGGCTTGAGAAACATCAAATTGATTATATTGAGAGAAATCTATCCTATGAACCTATTACAGAAGATGAAATTAAAAATATTCTTAGTATGACGGAAAAGGGCACAGATGAAATTATTTCTACAAGATCAAAGATCCCTCAAAAGTTAAATATAGAGATAGATGCACTGTCGTTACAGGGTCTGTATGATTTGATAAAGAGCCATCCTTTTATACGATTCTTTTCTAAAATGCTAAAGAAATGAAGTGAAGGATTTTCTTTGAATTATTGAAATTACTTTAACTTGAACTAATAGGTTAATTAATACTTTTTATGAATTAATTTACTTTTAATTGTTTTTTAACCATATTTTAATACTTCATTATATTTACTGGATTATAATGGAACCACCAAAGTGATTATCCTTCTTTTAACTTGCTTTTCATCTAAAGCAAGTCTTTTTATTTATCAGATTTGAACTTAATAAAAAGATATAAGTTACATCGTATTAACCTATTTCATTAGTAATAACACTATATTAAATAGCTGGGATAAAAGAAATAACAAGCTTGGTTAAGTAGTCCTCTTAAATCCATAATTTGTTCATTAGGTAAAAAATTAACTATTTTTATCAAAAAAAACACTAACTATATGTTTTGAATATACAGAAAAACGCTCTATGAAGGAATTAACTTTGGTTTTACATATATGAATGACTCAATGCAAGTTTCAGTAATCTAGAAGCTTTCGTTTTTTTGTTATTATTGATTTTTGAAAACTCGCTTTCCAAAATCAGTTACCTTAATGTGACTTACAGGAACCCAATCCCCTTTTACCAAAGAGCGCTTATAACATGGGATATTTAATAAACTACATTTCTATATACAACCTAAAAGTTAATAACATAAATACTGATAAAGAATGGAAGTAGGAGAGGATATTCTTGACTAATAATCATCCGTATTTAGATGAGAAAGTTATGACTATAAAAATCGTTACTGAAATGACAGGTTTATCAGAAAGACAAGTTCGTTATTATGAAACTCGAGAGCTTATTTTCCCAAAACGAAACTCTTCAGGTACCCGAA
>Ga0209463_1002152_pt1 | contig 11087 bp, 10 predicted proteins | sample AgamicMgSfrz_FD_187169 | JGI IMG/M metagenome (GOLD analysis project Ga0209463, IMG submission 187169) | Agave microbial communities from Guanajuato, Mexico - Mg.Sf.rz (SPAdes) (version 2) | ecosystem: Host-associated > Plants > Phyllosphere > Phylloplane/Leaf | place: Guanajuato, Mexico... | reverse complement strand
TAATGTATAATAATTCATATAAACGGACGTAAGAAGGAATCTTATGAGTTGAAAGAAGTGTTTATGTGAGTTTGTATTTTGCTTATGTAATGGTTGGGCTTGCGATTGCAATGCCGGTTGGAGCAATTACAGTTGAGATGACGAAGCAAGGCTTAAAGAATGGGTTTTTGCATGGATGGGCAGTAGGTATCGGAGGTATGACTGTTGATTTAATTTTGATCATAGCACTGTATTTAGGCTTAGCGAAGATATTAGCTATTCCCTTTATACAAATGCCATTATGGATTGTGGGAGCCATTTTTTTATTTTTCCTTGCCTATGATTCTATTAAAAACGCAGATAAGGATATTACTATGGCAGGTGAAAAAGTCAACAAATCCTTTTTCAAAACATATCGTAATGGCCTGCTTGTCGCGGTATCACCTGGGAATTTAGTGTTTTGGGTTTCTGTATTTGGAGCTGTGTTAGCAGATTCCTATAAAGGCAGTGAATCAAACAGCTTTGTCATTGTTGCATTAGGTATTATTACAGGCATTTTATTACACGATATTGGGTTGTTAACGATCGTGTCGTTTACAAGAAAAATTATGAACCGCCAAATGATTAAATGGACATCTATTATTGCAGGGATTTTATTGTTTGGATTCGGCTTCTATTTCTTATATGAGTTTTATATCGGAATTCAAGCATTACTATAAGGTATATATGAAAAGGTAATTTTAAAAATATAGCAGAGCAGTGTAAAAAGGTGTTTTCCTTAATTGGAAAATGCCTTTTTTTTGTCGGTATAAAAATTTCAATTGTGTTTTCCATTATGTGAAGCTCTACCATTTTTTAAAAGCAAATGGCTATTAACCCACCAATAAAAAATCCTCTTGAGGCTGGATGATTAAATGGTTATACTCAAATGTACTTTATAGATAGAGACAAGCAAAGGTTAAGGAGGAAACAAAGCTTTGTCTCAACAGGGGTTCATCACAATTTTGCTAACGCGCGCATACCATTGTTTGTTCCCAATGATATCTCTAAATGTAAGCGTTTTATTATAAGATTGTTTCAGGAGGTAGTTCCAATGATGATTGATAAACGACCTGCACTTTTACTGGAGTACCTTTTAAAAGTGAAGAGTACAACTATGAATCAGGTTATCGAACAAACTCAATTATCCAAACGGCAAATTGCCTATGATTTGGATAAAATCAATTATTGGTTAAAGGAGCGAAAGCTGCCTAGTATTGCGTACAAAGGAATTAATTATATTCAAGTCCCAGAAGAGGTGGTGTTCCATTATAAAAAACAGCAACCAGAAAAAAAGGAACAATCTATTTTTTTAACAGAAGAGGAACGTTTAATATTCATTTATTTTTATCTGTTTATTCGGCAGGAAGCCATTTCATCTGTTCATTTAACACAGCTTTTACAGGTTAGTAAAAATACGGTTATATCCGATGTCAAAAAGGCCAATCAAAAAAATCAATCATCATTGGTCGAAATTCGCTATTCCAGGCAGAAGGGCTACCATCTTTCTGGAACAGAGTCTGATAAGAGAATTCTTCTCCAACATCATGTAGCTAAGATGCTGCAAGTACCTTACTTCTCAACGATTATCAGTTATTTGGGAAACGACCGAAAAGATCCAATTCAATTAGATTGGATTCACCGTGTATTAACCCAAATAGAAAAAGAGTTTGATTTACATTTTGTAGAGGAACGATTGCATCAATTTACTTATTTTCTTATTTTTTATTCTTATCGGCTTAAAGAGCAGAAATTAATTCGTTTTCACTATGATGAGATCGCATTATTAAAAAAAGACCCTATGTGGTTAGTCGCAGAGGAATTATGTCGCTTTCTTGATTTAGAGGCAGATGAAAATGAATTATGCTATTTTACGATTCAATTATTAGGGCTCTCATTGGGAAGTCATGCTACTCAAGGCAGCGGGAGGGATTTACTCTTCAACTTATGTGAACAGCTAGTATTTGATTTTGAATATAAAGCGGCCATCGTTTTTGAAAAAAAGGATGAAGTTGTTCACACCTTGTATCAACATTTAAAGCCAGCTTATTATCGAATGAAATACCGCATTCCTATTAATAATCCGTTAATCAAACAAATTAAAAATGAGCATAAAGAGCTTTATACCATTGTACAGGAGCTGATCCAGCCGATTGGCTTACTATTAGGAATAAATATCCCAGAGGAAGAAATCGGCTTTATTACGATTCATTTTGGGGCATTATTAGCAAAACCAAAGCAGGCTATGCCGAAAAAGAAACGTGCTATTGTCGTATGTCCAAGTGGTGTTAGCTCTTCGTTAATGGTAAGACATCTTGTCGAGTCGCTTTTTTCAGAAATAACGGTAGAAAAAACATTATCGTTACAAGGATATCAAAAAGAGGATGTTAATCAATACGACCTTGTTTTTTCGACAGTAGAGATCGAGTCAAAGCTGCCTTGTTATTATGTTAAGCCATTAATGACGCCAAATGAAAAAAACAGCTTAGTTAATGAAGTATATCAGCAGCTATTTAATATTCAATACCATGATATATCTTTGAAAGAGCTTGTCCAAACAATTGGGCGGTATGCAAATATATATGATGAAAAGGGATTAACAAGTGCTTTAAGTCAACTGACTTATCATCGAAAAACAGATATTCAGAGGGGGAGGAACCAACCTGTGTTAAGCGATTTATTAAAAGAAGACACCATTCAAGTTGTAGAACAACTGCCCGATTGGGAGGAAGCTTTAAAATTTGCAGCAAATCCGTTGTTAGAAAAAGGCATAATTGAGTCCTCTTATATAGAAGCGATGATTGCCAATATTAAAACATTAGGCCCATATGTAGTACTTGGTCCTGAAGTTGCCATCCCGCATGCACGGCCGGAAATGGGAGTGAATCGAGTTGGGATGAGCTTTTTAAAGCTTAATGAGCCTGTATATATTTTAAATGATGAAAGATACCCTGTCCGCTTGTTTTTCTGTATTGCGGCCAGCGATAATACAACACATCTTAAAGCACTGTCGCAATTGACGAAGCTGCTGAGCGATAAAAACAACATTGAAATGTTAAAAGAAACAGAGTCATTGGAGAGCATTCTTCATTTATTCAAGCTATATTCGGAAGCGGTTTAATATAAAAAACATTTACTAGGAGGAATAAAGATGAAAATATTAGCAATCTGTGGAACAGGCTTAGGAAGCAGTTTTATGTTGGAGATGAACGTGCAGCAAATTTTGTCAGAGCTTGGGATCAGTGGGATTGAGGTAGATCATTGTGACCTTAGCTCAGCAACGCCAGATTCAGCAGATCTGTTTATAGCGGCAAAGGACATTGCCACAGGAATGGGCCATTTAGGTGAGGTTATTGTTATTGATAGCATCATAGATATGGATGGGCTACGAGCGAAACTGCAAGAAGTTTTACAACAAAAGGGCTTGCTGTAAGAATCAAATGCTAGTTTAAGTGAACTATAGGGAGGCATATATAATGGGTGAAAGAATTCTCAAATTGATGATGGATATTTTGAGCCAACCAGCTGTCTTAATTGCATTAATTTCATTAGTAGGACTTATTATACAGAAAAAACCAACAAGTGAAATCGTAAAGGGTACAACTAAAACGTTTCTTGGCTTTCTAGTGATTTCAGCAGGCGCTGGAATCATAACTCAGTCTCTCGATCCGTTCGGGAAAATGTTTCAGCACGCCTTTAATGTAACAGGTGTTGTTCCGAATAATGAGGCAATTGTTGCAGTGGCACTTAACGAATTTGGCAGTACGACAGCCTTTATTATGTTCTTTGGAATGATTGCCAACATTTTAATTGCACGGTTTACAAGGTTGAAATATATCTTTTTAACTGGTCATCATACTTTATATATGGCATGTATGCTTGCTGTTATCTTAGTTGTCTCTGGTTTAAAAGGAATCCCCCTTATTATTATTGGATCACTTGCCCTAGGGTTAATCATGGCAGTGTTTCCTGCAATTTGTCAGCCGATTATGCGTAAAATTACAGGTAACAATAATGTTGGATTTGGCCATTTTTCGAGCTTAGGCTATGTTGCGTCTGGACTTATTGGAAAGCTTGTAGGAAAAGGATCACGCTCAACAGAAGAGATAAACTTTCCGAAAGGTTTAGGCTTCTTGCGTGATAGTTCTGTGACAATCTCGTTAACAATGGTGGTTCTTTATGTAATCATTGCCCTTTTTGCTGGTCCTTCCTATGTGGAGCAGGAACTAAGTAATGGCAGTCATTACCTTGTTTTCTCTATTATTCAAGGAGTTACTTTTGCTGCAGGAGTATTTATCATCCTTTCAGGAGTTCGTCTCGTATTAGCAGAAATCGTCCCAGCATTTAAAGGGATTTCTACGAAACTAGTTCCGAATTCTAAGCCTGCTCTTGATTGCCCTATTGTTTTTCCATATGCGCCAAATGCAGTTTTAATTGGATTCTTTTCAAGCTTTGCTGGCGGAATTGTCGGCATGGTAATCCTTGCACTGACAGGCTCCGTAATCATTTTGCCAGGTGTAGTCCCGCATTTCTTTACTGGTGCAACAGCTGGGGTTTTTGGAAATGCAACAGGTGGCGTTCGAGGCGCTACAGTTGGATCATTTGTTAATGGATTATTAATAACTTTCCTGCCTGTATTCTTAATGCCTGTACTTGGAGACTTAGGCTTTGTTAGCACAACATTTTCTGATGCAGACTTCGCTGTATCTGGAATTGTTCTTGGAAACGTCGCTAAATCGTTTGGAGCTACTGGTGTTACCATTACGGTTGTTGGTCTTGTCTTACTTGCTGTTGTATTTGGCTTCTTTAAGAAAAACAAAGACAGCAATAATTCACAAAAGCTTGGTGTCTGATGCTAAGAAGGTATATGGAACGCTAACGCTGCTTGTGAAGAGATGTTTGATATAGCAGGTCATTTGTTTACAAAAGGAGGAATTAATATGAGTTTGGATACACAAAAGTTAGAGCTGTTCCGAGATGAGATACGCTTAAAAACATTAAAAGAGTTATATAACTTAGGTTTTGGTCATTATGGCGGAAGCTTGTCAATTGTTGAAGCATTGGCCGTCTTATATGGAAAAGTGATGAAGATAGACCCGGAAAATCCTAATTGGGAAGAGCGTGATTATTTTATTCTATCAAAAGGGCATGGTGGACCGAGTTTATATGCAACTTTAGCGGCTAAAGGCTATTTCCCAGAAGACCTTTTGTATACATTAAATCAAAATGGTACGAAGCTGCCTTCACATCCAGACAAAAATTTAACACCTGGCGTCGATATGACAACAGGCTCTCTCGGGCAAGGAATTTCAGCGGCTGTTGGAGTAGCACTTTCTCATAAGCTCGCTCATAAAGACAACTATACGTACTGTATTGTGGGAGATGGTGAATTAAACGAAGGACAGTGCTGGGAGGCATTTCAATTTGCAGCGCATCACAGGCTGAATCAGCTTGTTGTACTTGTTGATGACAATAAAAAACAGCTAGATGGGTTAACGAAGGATATTATTGATCCGCTAGATTTCGTAGAGAAATTTAATGCCTTTGGCTTTTATGTTAGGAGGGTGGATGGTGCTTCCGTGCAAGAAATATATGAAGCAATTGAAAAGGGAAAAGCGCAAAATGCTAAGCCGATAGCGATTATACTAGATACAGTCAAAGGGCAAGGGGTTCCTTATTTAGAGGAGAAGGCCGATAACCATCATATCCGTCCTAGTGAAGCAGATGAAGCAGCTATTTTAAGTGCAGTTGATGAATTAGAAACGAAACTTGGAAAGGGTGTGAAGGGATGATTACAGCGTCTAAAAACTATGAATTAGAAAGCGTGGAAATGCGTCAGGTATATGCAAATACTTTAATGGAAATGGCTAAGGCAAATCCTCAGGTGATAGGCTTAGAAGCAGATTTAATGAGCGCCATTTCAACGAATAAAATTATCAAGGAAATCCCTAATCAACTGATCAATACAGGAATTATGGAAGCAAATATGATGGGAGTTGCCGCAGGTTTATCGCTAACAGGAAGAATTCCCTTTGTTCATACATTCGGTCAGTTCGCTACCCGTCGTGCCTTTGATCAACTGTTCATTTCAGGCGCCTATGCTAAAACAAATATAAAAATATTAGGATCTGATTCAGGAGTAACCGCAGAGCATAACGGTGGTACACATATGGCATTTGAAGATCTCGGCCTAGTCAGGCTCATTCCAAATTGTCATGTTTATGAAGTAAGTGATTCTACTATGCTGCGCTACCTGCTTCTAAAGGTGGAAAAAGAGCATGGCATCCATTATATCCGCACAATCCGTAAAAACGCAGTAAAGCTTTACCCGGAAAATGAAGTTTTCGAAGCGGGAAAAGGGAAGGTCCTTCGTGAAGGGGAGGATGTAACGATTATTGCGAGCGGTATTATGGTGGCTGAATCATTAAAGGCAGCAGACATACTTCAACAACAAGGAATAAAAGCAGCGGTTATTGATATGTTCACAATTAAACCAATTGATAAGGACTTAATTGTGAAGTACGCTCAAACAACAAAAGCAATTGTTACAGCAGAAAATCATAATATCATCGGAGGACTAGGAAGTGCTGTGGCAGAGGTATTAAGTGAACATTGCCCTACACTAATGAAACGTATTGGCGTCAAAGAGCAATTCGGTCAGGTTGGTAAGCTTGAATATTTAAAAGAATTTTATCAGTTAACAGCGAGTGATATTACTAGTGCTGTTGAAGAGGTAGTGATGTCAAAGAAAGATTAATAGTTGCTGTAAGTTGAATATGGATGAACATAGCCCTCTTCCGTTAATGGAAGGGGGCTATGCTTTTATTTGATCAAACGAGAACATAAGTTCCTTTTTTTAATATTTTATGGTATAGTTGATATTAATTATTCAGACTTTTTCGGATACTGATAGCAAAAAGAAATAGAAATATAGAATCTGAGGTGAATGGAGAACAGCTAGTTTAATTGCTTTTATGATTTATTTAAATTAAATGGCGAAATTTTACTTTTAGGAATAAAAATGCGGGAGGAAGAATTAATATGAATTTAAGAATTCTTAATAGTGTTAGAACGAATAATTTTAAAGATGCAGCCATCATGCAAAAAATCACAGAGATGTGGAAAGAGGCATCAAGTCTTTTGGAAAATCAAAATGTGGCTACATATGGAGTGTATTATAATTACGAAAGTAATTATAAAGGTGACTATACAGTAAGCGTAGCTATAGAAGATACATACAATCCCTCCATTACAATACTAAATACCAGTGAATATGAAGTTTTTACTGTAGATACCTCTGAGGAAACGGGAGTATTAAATGCTTGGCAAAAGATTTGGGAACGTGAAGAGAAGGGGCAATTAAAAAGAGCTTACTCCTATGATTTTGAGAAATATTACCCTAATGGTCAAATAGAGATTCACATAGCAATTAAATAGATTACAACGCAAGTACCTAAGGTGATTTACTCTGTATATAAACGAGACGTGTCTTATCACATCTGATAAGACACGTCTCCATTCGACTTTTCAATCATTTACTATTTTTATTGTTTTTTTAATGCTATTCTTTAAGCTTTCTGGTGCGTTAATCTATATTGGTGCGGGGTGATTCCGATCACTTTTTTAAATAACTGAATAAAATAGGACGCATTTTTTATTCCTACACTTTCACCAATAAATTCAACCGATTTATGAGTCATCTCAAGTAATTGACATGCTTCCTTTATCCTTCGAATTGTAAGGTATTCTGTTAAATTGCTTCCCGTCTCACGTTTAAAGCTTCTTGATAAATATGATTTTGATAAATGAAGCTCATCAGCTAATTGTTCTAAGTTAAAGGGCTCCATATAATGAGCTTCTATCCAGTTCATAAGCCTTTCAGAATAGAGCAATGGCCGCAAAGGAAGATTAGAGATTGCATTAGTATCAGTATTGTAGTCTTTTAAGCGGATACAAGAGAGTAACTGCATTAGAAAGAGCTGGGCATCTTCCTCCCAGTTTTTTGTTTGTAATGATTTGTTAAATATCTCATAAACCTCATATAGGTAACTATAGATATCTTCTAAATCAAATGCCTGCAGCTCATTTACGCCATATTGTAATTGTTTTAACAGACTATTAAGACCAGGGAAATGGTTAAGATTACTTTCTCCAAGCATCAACGTACCGAAATGAAGAATACTTCGCTCATACGGAGTTTCAGGTGATACTTCTACATGTATTTTATGTAATTGAAATGGCTGAAAAAAGAAAAGCATCCCTCTTTTGATCTCATAAGTCTGCTGGTTAACAATTACTCGCCCTTTTCCACGATATACGAATAATAGTTCACAGCCTTGATGCCAGTGATAATAACCTTGGAAATCCTTCTCTGAAACCCTGCGATAAACCCAGTTAAATGGTTTAAGATCAATTTGTTCAAATAAATTATTCACCGAAATTCCTCCACCTATTAATCAATCATTGAAAGCTTACTATTTGAGATCTCTAGATTATTCTTTTTAACTATTTATCTTTCCCGATATAGAGCAATAGAACAACATTTTTGGTTATTTAACAAACACTTTAAGAATAATACGTAAGTTATAATTTAGTAAAGTAATTGGTAGAAATAGGAGGGTGAAAAAGTGGCCGAGGAGAACGAGCAAATTCGCAAATATTGGCTTCAAGCCATGCTTAAAATTGCAAACCCGGTACTTGAAAATTTAAAGGCTGGAATACTAAAGAAAGTAATGCCGATTGAGATGAAAAAAGACACGAACCGTGATCAATTCACTCATTTGGAAGCGTTATCTCGACTGCTTGTTGGAATGGCTCCGTGGTTAGAAATGAAAAGCGAAAATAGTGAGGAAAATGCACTTCGTATCCAGTATTGTGAGCTAGCACGCTTAGCGGTTGATGCAGGTACTGATCCACATTCTCCAGACTACATGAATTTTTCTGAGGATTTTCAGCCGATTGTGGATACAGCTTTTCTTGCCCATGCCTTTCTTAGAGCTCCAAATGAGTTATGGGAGCCACTTCATGAAAGGGTTAAGAAAAATGTGATAAAAGCGATGAAAGCTAGCAGGACAAGGAAACCGATTTATTCTAATTGGCTTTTATTTTCTGCAGTTATTGAGGCCTTTTTATATAAAGCTGGTGAGAAGGACTGGGACCCGATGCGGATTGATTATGCTGTTAAACAATTTGATCAATGGTATTTGGGTGATGGAATTTACAGCGATGGTCCTGAGTTTCATTATGATTATTATAATAGCTTTGTTATCCATCCTATGCTAGTAGATTTATTAGAAACGGTTGGACATGAGTACAAGGACTGGCTTGAAAGAAAGGGAACTTTTATAGAAAGATCGAAAAGGTATGCGGTTATACAAGAGCGTTTAATTTCACCAGAAGGGACTTTTCCGCCAGTTGGAAGATCGATTGCTTATCGCTTCGGTGTTTTTCAAACATTAGCTCATCATGCACTTCGTCAGGATTTACCGAGAGAATTAGCTCCTGAACAAATCAGAAGTGCGCTAACTCAAGTATTGAAACGGTCAATGGAAGCTCCGGGTACGTTTACCGATATAGGCTGGCTTACTATAGGGTTTTGTGGCCATCAACCAGAGATTGGTGAAGGATATATCTCGACAGGCAGTGTTTATTTATGTGCCGCGATGTTCCTGCCACTAGGACTGGCAGAATCAGATCCATTCTGGAGTCACCCATCGATGGAATGGACATCGAAAAGAGCTTGGTCAGGAAAGGCATTTCCAATTGACCAGTGTTTGTAGAAGATTTTTTTCAACAGACATTATGACTTAATAAATTGAAATCATGGAAGGAGCCAGAATATGAAAAGCATTGATGAAGGGATAAAACATAATAATTTTAAAATCAGAACGGAATTAAATAAAGAGTGGCTTGATAAGGAAATTCAGTTCGTTTTGCGAAAAATAGATGAAAATCTCGATATATTTAAAACGAAAGTACCGCCTGCCGTGTCAAAAAACTTAGTATATATCCCAGAAGAAAACACGGATTGGACGGCGAGCTTTTGGATAGGCATGCTTTATCTAGCGTATGAATATACAAATGATGATAAGTATCTTCATGTAATAAAAATACAGCTTGAAAGCTTTAAAGACCGATTAACAAAAAATATCCAGTTAGAAACACATGATATTGGCTTTTTATACTCGTTATCTTGTGTAGCGGGATATGAAGTGCTGAATGACAAAACAGCAAAGGAAACTGCCATAAAAGCGGCTGATAAGTTAATGACTCGCTATCATAAAAAAGCAAAAATTCTGCAAGCATGGGGTGATTTATCGGACCCTGAGCAGCATGGAAGAATGATTATAGATTGCAACATGAACTTGCCGTTATTGTATTTTGCTTCAAAGGTAACAGGTGATAAAAAGTATTATGATATTGCCGCAAATCATGCTGAACAAGCAGCAAAATATATTGTTAGAGCAGATTCTTCCACATACCATACCTTTTACATGGATACGGAAACCGGAAATCCCTTATATGGAAAGACGGCGCAAGGCTATACGGATCAATCATGCTGGGCTCGTGGTCAGGCATGGGGAGTGTACGGATTTGTATTAAGTTATGTGCATACAGGGAATCGAGAATTCCTTGATTTATCAGAAAGACTAGCAAACTATTTTCTTAATCGCCTTCCTGAAGATGCAATCTGTTATTGGGACTTAGTTTTTACAGATGGTTCGGAGGAACGTGACAGCTCAGCAGCTGCCATCATGGCATGTGGACTGTTAGAATTAAGCAAGCACCTGCCGATTTCCAATCCATACAGAGAACTCTATGAAAATGCAGCCATAAAAATGATTAAATCACTTGCCGCAAACTATACAACGAAAGAGGTTCCTTCCAATGGTATTCTGCAACATGCTGTTTACTCAAAGCCTGATGATAATGGGGTTGATGAATGTTGTATTTGGGGAGATTATTATTATTTTGAAGCTCTAATCCGTACAGCTATGAGCTGGAAGATGTACTGGTAAGATAGAATAGGAGAATACAAACAGTGAATTAGTGATTGCAACAATAACGGT
>Ga0209463_1002151_pt1 | contig 11089 bp, 11 predicted proteins | sample AgamicMgSfrz_FD_187169 | JGI IMG/M metagenome (GOLD analysis project Ga0209463, IMG submission 187169) | Agave microbial communities from Guanajuato, Mexico - Mg.Sf.rz (SPAdes) (version 2) | ecosystem: Host-associated > Plants > Phyllosphere > Phylloplane/Leaf | place: Guanajuato, Mexico... | reverse complement strand
TTTTTTTGTTAATTTTGAATATTATAACCTCAATTAACAAGTATATCTATATTGAGAAATTTATTACAAAATTAGTTATAAAATGATTCAAAACTCCAATGTAAACTAATATCAAAAAGTTTACTTTCATTTCCCCTTAAACATTGACTTTCATCCGATTTCATTGATATTATAAAAACGGACAAAAAAGTATACATTCAAATCACTAAAAATAAAGGGATTGAAAAACAGATGGATAAAAAGCAACATTTAATTGATGTACAACCAATTCGAAGCAAAGAACAGCTCGAAGATATGAAATGGTCTCTTAAACGTCATTGTTCAGATCGAGATTACATTTTATTCCTAATTGGAATCAATACAGGATTACGTGCAAGTGATTTACTTAAAATGGAAACGAGTGAAATTTTAAAACTGAAGCGAAAAAAGCGGAATGAATTTAAAGTAAAAGAAGGAAAGACAAAAAAAGAGCGTATCATAAATATTACATCCATTTTTGAGGAAGTACTTCCATATGCTGAAGAGCTAAAAAGTAACTGGTTATTTCCTTCTAGAAAAGGAGATAAGCCCATTAGTAAAATTCAAGCCTATCGACAACTACAAAAAGCCGGAGATTTTGCCGGGGTCGAATCTTTAGGTACCCATACCATGCGTAAAACATTTGGATATTGGTTTTACAAGCAAACAAAGGATATTGCTATGTTACAAGAAATATTGAATCATAGTACACCACAAATTACACTAAGATACATTGGAATTAATAAAGAAGAAAAGGATAATGTACTTGATACATTCCGAATTTAAGTTAGGTTCGGAATGTATCATATTCTTAAAAAGATACCATACATACTACGCATACCCTAACGAGAACAAGGGTAAAAAAATTGCACTTAATGCATCGAATTTATATACCTACAAATTTTCAAGTGAAATGGAGGATTTAAGATGAAGAAAAATGAGGAGTCATATTTTATACACCAATATACCTTGCTAGACAAGTCTACAAAATCAATAAAAATTGAATCTTGGCGTTCATTAAAGGAAGAAATGCAAGTATTAGGTATAACGGATAGTGACATTTTTCAAATACAAATGATAGAAATAAAGCCAAATCAAAAGTAACATAAGATTATTATGATAAAATTATTTCGACAAAAATAAAAGGAAAGGATTTGTTACTTTAACATGGCAAAAAAAGGATTTTACGAAAAGACAACACTATATTCCTCAATTCTCTATAAGACCATTTGAAATTACTAAGGGTTATTGTCTCACAGTAAATTTAGAAACAAGTCCCTTTGAAATTTCGGAAAAGAAAACCGAAAATATTATGCAAGAATATGATTTATATGAAGTAAAGGATAATGAAGGAAAGTATGTAAATAGAAATGAAATAGAGGACATTTATGGTAAATTTGAAGACTCAATAGCACGTAGATTTCTTAAACTTGTTGATGTACTAGAATCAGATAAAGCAGACATCGAATTCAACAAGATGGTTAAAGTTGCAACAGTAGAATGGTCAAAAGACGAGGCTAATTTGCTTTTACATTTGATTTTGACATTAATTCGCAGTCCACATTTAAAGAATTTGATTGATGACAATAAGGATATTCCTGATTTTATGAAACCAATACATTATCTCCTGATGACCAGTGGTCAAAAGACGGCTGTAAAATTTGCTAAAGAACTTTATTTCGGAGATAAATTAGAGGATGCTTTGAATTATTTAAAAACAAACTCGGAAAGTGCATTTCAAAAATTATTCGAACATCTGATGAGTAAATTTCAATTACGAATTTACAAAACTCGAGGAGAAAAAAATTTCTTTCTTTCTGATAAACCTATTCTAGTCAACAAATTTGAAGAAGCTGATTATGTACTTCCTATTTCGCCTAAAATCTGTATAGGTGCATACCCCTTACAAAGAAAAAAAGGTAAGGTTTTTATATACAGCCAAATTACATATTTGTCAGATGATGATGTTAACAGAATTAACAAAAAGATTATAGAAAATACAGAAAAAATGTTGATTATTCAAAGTAATGCAGATCTAGAGTTTGTGAAAGAATGGAGAAAAATATAAAAAGCATTATATAAGACAAAAAACTTAAAAGAACATTTTAATCGAGGTCGCTTTGCTCTTGTTTCTTTATATCCCGCATAGTTCAGATAAAACAGTTAATTAATAAAATTACGCTTGCTGACAGAATCAAGTTTATATCCCACATTGTTCAGATAAAACGGCGTTCTTTTGTTGGTTCAATTTATCAACAACATACTTTACATCCCACTTAGTTTAGATAAAACTAATGTGCGATTACATGAAACATTATGCAGAAGATCCCTTTATATCCCATATGGTTCAGATAAAACGATTAAAAATCTAAATGTTTTTATTGCAGGTGTACCCTTTATATCCCACTACGTTTAGATAAGACGTAAATCCTCGTAAGAAGGACGTAAGTCTAAGTTCTTTATATCCCGTATAGTTCAGATAAAACAATCTATCGATTTGCCAATATAGCATACGAACGCTAGTTTATATCCCACATAGTTTCAGATAAAATGTTTGAGGGGGGGATAGACAAGTTTGGTAAACATGCTTTTATATCCCTTGTAGTTCAGATAAAACACACATTTGAAGTAACTCAATTATTAGCAGCAGCGACTTTATATCCCACGTAGTTCAGATAAAACGTTTATCAACGTTATTAAAGAGTTAATGGGTGATTACTTTATATCCCACTACGTCTAGATAAAACCTAAAAACTCATAAAATTAAGCAAATTGATCTCCGTAAATTAAATCCCACATTGTTCAGGTAAAAAATTCAATTTCACCTTTAGTGTTTGCATCTCCGCCTTTTATATCCCACGTACTTTAGATAAAACAACTTTTGAAAAAATTGGCCCAAAATATGCACCAATTTTTATATCTCATATAGTTCAGATAAATTGTTCAAACTTCCTATTGTCAGCGATATTCAATAACTGCTTTATATCCCACATGGCTTAGATAAAACAACTGAACGCAACATTGACATTTACAGTGTTATGGTATTTTATAGCCCGCATAGTTCAGATAAAAACCTATCTATATACGGTTGTATAACTTATGATAGCAACATTTTACTACGTGTAGCAACCAACATTTTATAAAAAAGCACCAATTTCATTTTGTTTTCTCTCCAAACAAAATGAAAAACTTTTCTATGAAAAGAACTTTTCCATTTATTTCTACGTATTTGTTGAAAGTTATTTTTCTGATAATTTATAATAGTTTTATATTATGAAGCAAGGAGGAAGATGATGAGGTTGAAAGTAAGCTTTACTTGCAAAGTAATTCCTCTCTCGTATCGTTTTATGTTTGTGAGCTTTATTAAAGAAGCTCTAAAAATATCCAATGCAGTATATGCAGAAAACTTATATATCTTTGAGAATAAACCGAATAAAAAAAGCAAGAATTTTACGTTTTCTGTTTATCTTAAAAACTATATTTTAGAAAACAATGAATTCCTTCTTCAGAACGGATTGGACTGGATTATTAGTTCGCCTGATCCTGAATTCATTTCTTACTTAGTAGATGGTTTAAACGAAATTAAAGAATTTCAGTACAAAGGATACAAACTACAAAAGAAGAACATATCTATCCTACCAGAAGTCAAAGTTAAAAGTGATACAGTAGTATTCCGCACGCTTTCTCCTATTTTTATTAAAGACCGAGATGGAAAACCTCTTGCTCCAACAGAAGAAGGTTATGAAAAGAGTTTCAATTATATTTGTGATATGAGCCTACTTAACTATCATGGAGAAGGCCTGAAAAGACCTTTACAATTTATACCTATGAATTTAACAAAACAAGTTGTAAAAGAAAAATTTGATAACACCTCCAATTACCAGCACTTTGAAGCTTATAAGGGAACATTCTTGTTAAAAGGAGACCAAGAAGACTTAGAAATCCTTCGTCAAATTGGTACATCCTTTAAAAAGTCACAAGGGTACGGTTGCGTGTCCGTGGAGTACCAATGATTCGGTTATATTTAGAAGATTGGGCTACGAACACTGGTATTTTGGGGTTTTATCGTATTTTAGAGCATGCTGAAACAGATTTATTTGAAGTCGAAGAAACATATATAGACTTTGATCCAAAATTACTTCAAGACTTTCCCGAATGGTTTTTCAATTATGCTTTTGATATGTTTTCTGTTGCAAATGAAAAAGAAAATAAGATGAATACTTATCTAACACACGCTACATCCAACTTTAAACGCTTTAAAGACTTTATCTTTGCTGATATTAAAGGTACAGAAAATAAGTTAAATAAACGTTTGCCAATTGAGGGTGGAACCCTAAAAGAGCTGTTTAGCAGAAAAAAAAATGTATCAACCATTGAAGAATTAAAGACAATCACAAAAGATTATCTGAAGTTGTTAAAGCAAGATCAAGTAAATGAAGTACTAACATTAAATATGATTCGGTTTCGTTTAGGAGAATTGCATGGTCAAACAAGTTTTTTACAAAGATCACGCAGTACCCTGAATCGTTCAGAACATGAAGAATTTCTTGCAAAAGACTTTGTTCAACCTATTTTACTAGAACAAGAGGTTCTTGCTGTTCTTCAGTCTTCTAACAGCCCTAACGAAGAAATAGAAGACTTAAACAAAATGATACAACAATCTGATGATGAAGATATTAAAAAGTTAGGGAAACAAACAATCACGAAACTGAAGATGGATGAATTACTGTATTGCCCTGTTATTGAAGGACAATTTGCTCTTACAGATTACACTGAAGCAGTATTTCTCCCGAATGCAGTCAGTTTAGCAAATGCAACGAATTACACGTGGAATAATCAAAAAACGTTTCCTATATCCAATCTGTACCGGTTGATTATGTTTTGTTCTGTTTTTGGACTTTACAAAGATGGAGAAACCTATTCATTCATTCAAACAGACGAAGATTTCGATGCGCTAGCAGAAGTAAATGATTTATTTGTTACCAATAAAAAGCAAAACAATCCTTTTGAAGTGTTTTTATACGACACATTAAAAGAAGCTAAAGATAAAGCAAAGTGGATCTCTAAAAATATGCTAATTGTTGAATTCAGAAATGGCGGAAAAAAGACGACCCTTACACAGAATTTTTTATCAGAACATGCCATTCAATACCTTCAAGAGCGTGGAGGAAGAGAGATCGATCATATTAAATATCCACAGTTTCGGAACGTAATCCTACGTAAATTATTAAATGGAGAGCATTTTTTTCGTGATATCACTATTCAATTGAGGAAAAACGTAGATAACAATTATTCCAGTTATGATACGTATGCGGCCACTTTGACTATGTTTCATTTAAATAGAATAAGGGAGTGTTATGGCATGTCTAACGGAACACGAGAAGCGCAATATGAATCTATGCAAAAGAGAATCCATTATGCGCTAATGGATGGACGCGAAGTACGTAGAAGGCTTACTGAACGTAGAATGGAGAATAAGATTCCAGGCATTACTTACCGTCTGTTAAATGCCTTAACTACCAATAATCGTCAACAATTCTTTGAAACATTATTCCGCACCTTTTTATTAGTGGAAAAGAACACTTCTATGTATGTGGATGCTACAAGGGAACATAGTAGTGAATTTGAAGGTATTGCAAGTGCTTTATTATCCGGATTAAATGACAAACCCTATAAAAAAGAAGGGGAGGAAAAAAATTAATGGCTGGATTAACAGTAACGATCGTGTTTCAAGGAGATTCATTAAACTACGGAGAAGGAATCGGCAACGTCTCCGAATTAAAGAAATTTAATCGTGGAAATGGAGATATTCATACATTCGCTTCACGACAAGCTATTCGATACGATATAGTTCGTTTAGGCGCCGAACGTTATGATTGGAACTTAGATACAGTTGGCCGTGACAAAGGGGAAGGGGAGGGGAAAAACAAAAGCGTTGTTCAATATTCTCCTAGTGCTACCATTCAACATTCAGAAGAAATGGATTTATTCGGTTACATGAAAACTGTAAAAGGTGACATGGGAAACAAACGTCCAGCTAGCATTCGGTTGTCACATGCTGTTTCTCTTGAACCGTACCGAGGAGACTTAGAATTTTTAACAAATTTAGGACATGCTTCACGTATCAAAGAAAACCCCAATATTGCAACATCTGAGAGGCATACGAGTTTGTATTCTTATACCATTACTATTGATTTAGATAAAATTGGTGTAGATGGAGAAATTGAATTACCACGTGAAGAAAGGGCAAGACGTATCAAAGAATTCTTAGAAATTGTATTTTCCTTAAATCGTAATATCCGAGGGCGACAAGAAGATTTATCCCCTTTGTTTGTAATTGGTGGTCTATATGCTATTAATCAACCCTATTTCTTAGGTCGTACACAATTAGTTCCGGCAAAACGTGAATACCGTTTAGACTCTATTATGCTACAAGAAATTTTAGAACGCCGCAGTATGGGTCGTACTGTACAAGAACAAACGCATGTTGGTCTGTTATCTGGTGTTTTCGCGAATGAAGGGGAGCTACGAAATCTTGTTTCAACCGACTCAACCCATACAATTCAAGGTATGCTCGATTATCTATTGCAACAAGTGGAGAATTATTATGTCGGCTAATACAGCGTTACAAGTAAAGTTGTACCAACAAACCGCTTGTTATAAGAAACCAATGGCACAAAAAGCAAAGGAAACTTATCCTCTTCCACCATACAGTACGGTGAAGGGGTTCCTCCATTATGTATTAGGTGCAAATGAATTAATTCCAATGGAAATCAGCATCCAAGGTACTCATGAGGGAAAGCTGTTTGATTTGCAAACACACCATTTTTACAAGTCAAAAGAAGTTACAACAATGCCCATGCATGTTCATATGCTAAAAGAAATCTCCCTTATTTTCCATGTACGTGCCGAACAAGATGTATTGGAACAATTACAAATAGCATTAGAAAATATCAATGAAGCACCAAGCCTTGGCCGACTTGAAGATTTAGCAGTAATTGAAGACGTCAAATTGGTAACATTGAACAAAAGGCATACAAAAGAAATCATCACACTAAAAAATGATTTTTATATACCACGTCATTGCATTGTTAATCGTCTTGATTATATGAATTATAAAGGGATTTCCTATCGTTTAAATACGGTATATCAAGTGAAACAAGGAATTCGTACTTGGGAGACGGTTCAAACGCAGTTATTCCGTAAAGGAGAAGGGTTAAATTCACCTCAGTATATGGAAGATGAAGATGGCTATATTGTATTTTTCCATGCCTTATGAGTAGGCATGGATTTTTTTCAGGAGGGGAAACATGGAAGATTTCATTTACGCAAAGTGGGACCAGCAAACAGGAGAATTTGAAACATTACAAGAACACACAGGAAGGGTATTAGAAAATTTATCTTTACTAAAACACTCGTATGGATCTCTGTTGTCAGAAGAGATTTGGCAACTTGCACATGTAGCTGTCCAATACCATGATGCAGGAAAGATTTATGAGGGATTTCAACAAATTATTAAACTTAATATGGGGTTATCCCCTTTAACAAAGCAAGAAATTGAAAAAAAGTATCCTAATGTTCCTCATGCTTTTATTTCCTTGCTTTGTGTTCCATTCTTAGAATTACATTATTCCAAAAGTACAGAACGGGTTGTGAAAGAGGCAATTGCACATCATCATGTACGAAACGTAATGTTTGATGCCCAAATACTAAATGCAGTTTTACCAGATTTAAAAGGGAAAATAGACCGTTTGGAGCAAGAATTGTGCTGTTCTGTTAATAAAAATCTTGATACTACAACTATAGGTTGGAAGCCAATTAAGAAAAAAGATAAAGAATATCCTCTTCTTATGCTTGTAAAAGGACTTTTAAATCGTGTAGATCATGCGGCTTCTGCAGGAGAACTTGTGGAATATCATGCGGACAAAGGAGTTGGAACTTATGTCGATAAATTTCTAAAAAAGAATGGTCATAAACCACGCAATTTACAACTCTTTTCTTACGAGAATCGAAACAAGAATATTGTGGCTGTCGCACAAACTGGTATGGGAAAAACAGAAGCTTCTTTATTTTGGATTGATGAAGCTAAAGGATTTATTACACTCCCTATCCGTGTAAGTTTAAATGCCTTGTATGAGCGTATAACAAATAGAATGAGATATGTAGATGAAGAGGGGCAAGCAATTGCTGGGTTGTTACACAGTGGTAGCGTGGATTTTCTACAGACATTAAACAATGATTACGAAACCAATGAGCTTATCTATGAACAGTCTCGTTTATTGAGTAAAAAGTTAACATTTAGTACAATTGATCAAATTTTGAAGTTTCCATTTTTATTTCGAGGATATGAGAAATACTTGGCCACAATGGCGTACTCTAAGATAGTTTTAGATGAAATACAAGGTTATTCTCCCAAAATCTTAGCTGTTTTACTCAAAGGATTGGAAATGATTCATCAGATAGGCGGGAAATTTATGATTATGACCGCTACACTTCCTACTGTTTTTATGGAAACAATGGAGAGACGAGGTAAAATCAAGGTAAATGATTTTGTAAAAGAGGAATTCTATAATGACTTAATTCGTCACCACATATCTATACGCAAAACAATGATTGACGAAGATCTAAAACATATTCGTGAAGCTGGACGAAATAAACGTGTATTGATTATTGCTAATACCGTGAAAGAAGCAAAACGTATATATGGGTTGTTTCATAATGAAAATGTAAGGTTGTTGCACACGCAGTTTATTCAAAAGGATCGTGCAGTTTTAGAAGAAAAAATTAAGAAATTCGCACCAAATAATAAAAACCGTGAAAAACAAAGTGGCATTTGGATTGCCACACAGCTTGTAGAAGCTTCATTAGATATTGATTTTGATTTGTTATTTACTGAAATCTCTACATTAGATAGCTTATTTCAGCGTTTAGGTCGTTGTTATCGTGGAAGAGCCTATGAGAGTCCAGAACCTAATGTTTTTGTTTATACAGAAGCACAAGGGATAGGATTCGTTTATGATGAGGATATTGTTCATAACGGTTTAAAACTTTTAGAACCCTTTAATGAACAAAAGCTACATGAAAAAACAAAAATGGAGCTTGTTGAAACATTATATAAAACAGAAAATCTAAGTAAAAAATACTTAGACGAATTCTATCAAGCTTTAAAAACATTAGATAAACTACCACTAAATGATATGGGAAATACAGAAGCGCAAAGGTTGCTGCGTGATATTGATAATTATCAAGTTATTCCCTGGTCTATATATGTAGAGAATCGTGAGATATTTAATACATTTAAACAGGAAAAAGATTCGAAACAGCGAAAAGTATTACGAATGCAAATCGAAAAGCTTACAACCTCTATTTCTAGAAAACAAGTTCAACGATATGGAATCGAAATAAAAGAAATTGATATTCCCGGACTTCAATACATTCACACTTTAAATTGTAAGTATGATTTTGATAAAGAAAAGATAACGGGAATAGGAATTGTACTTCCGTAATTTTGCAGTGAACCTCGTTTTTATAAAACATGATCGATGATTCGCTGCAAAATGTTAGTTGCTACATATGTTAAAATATTGCTAACATAATGTGTATCATCCTTATATAGAAAAGGTTTTATCTACACTATGTGGGATATAAAGGATACAATATAAGGTGTAAAGCCATTGTTCAAGTTGAGTTTTATCTGAACTATGCGAGATTTAAAGTTTGCTGATTTTGGTATATTTTCAGCACTGGCACAGGTTTTATTAAAACGTAGTGGGATTTAAAGGCATTAAACATTATGTTATTACCCATATAAATGCCAAGTATTATCTGAACCATGTGGGATTTAAAGTTGTGAAAAATATAAAACGCATACGCTCCATTCATATCGTTTTATCTGAACTATGTGTGATGTAAACTCTTTCCAGCCTACATGTACATGGTCATAGTGTCCTGTTTTATCTGAACCGTATGGGATATAAAGCATCATAACAGAACTTTAAAGAAAAAAGACGATTCATTTTTATCTAAACCATTTGGGATTTAAAGTCTATTCTTTGATGTCTCACAAGCTGGATAAAGTGGTTTTTATGTGAACGGTGCGGGATTTAAAGGCAAAGGCTTCATCATTCAAATCAACAGATTTCGAGATTTTATCTAAACTATGTGAGATATAAAGACTCCACGCGCTAACCCACCTTTGTAAGCAAGGTAGCTTTTTATCTGGACTATACGGGATATAAAAATATCATTGATCATAATATCTTTTCCCTTGTGGTTTTATCTGAACTGTATGGGATATAAAGTAGAAAATTGCCCATTCAATAGATTTAGCAATTACAAAGTTTTATCTAAACGTAGTGGGATATAAAGTAGCGTTCGTATGCTATATTGGCAAATTGATAGATTGTTTTATCTGAACTATACGGGATATAAAGTCCATCATTCCGAACACAACAAACTTAACGCCTTTAGTTTTATCTGAACCGCGTGGGATATAAAGGTTTCCCAATTTTTAATTTGACTCTGACTTAAGTTCATCTTATCTAAACGTAGTGGGGTATAAAGTCTTGCCGGCCTACATGTACATGGTCATAGTGTCCTGTTTTATCTGAACTGTGTGGGATATAAACTACACCCAGCGTTTTAACTCTTGCTTGCTTCGATCTGGTTTATTTAAACGTAGTGGGATATAAAAGTTTATAATGAAACCATAGAAATAGAGTCCTAATTGGGGTAGCACCACATGCCCATCAACCTAAAGTTTTATTACACCTCCATAACGAAATTTTTAGGATTTCTTGTAACGAAAAAGCTTATTTATCGTTTTGGGGGTGAACTGTTTTCTTAGGTTGATGGCAATGTAGTGCTACCCCTATAAGCTCAATAGGTCATAGTTGGAAAAAAGTAAGGCTATGGCCTATTTTTACACGTATCTCGGTTGTACCCCTTTAACCGATGAATATTGCAAGTAAGAACGGCCCATTCAATATTTTCTATTCAAATATGATAGAATGAAGATATATCCAAAACGGAGGGAAAACAAATGAACTCAAACACAAAACAGTTTATTTAT
>Ga0209463_1002150_pt1 | contig 11091 bp, 11 predicted proteins | sample AgamicMgSfrz_FD_187169 | JGI IMG/M metagenome (GOLD analysis project Ga0209463, IMG submission 187169) | Agave microbial communities from Guanajuato, Mexico - Mg.Sf.rz (SPAdes) (version 2) | ecosystem: Host-associated > Plants > Phyllosphere > Phylloplane/Leaf | place: Guanajuato, Mexico... | reverse complement strand
CATTTATTATTTTAGTGTTTGGCGAACACTTTTTAGGCGTGTGGGGACTAATTCTGGGTATTCCTATTTTTATTTTCTTTTTAGATTTAGTGGGGGTAGATTCTAAAGAAAATTCTTTAGAATAATCCGCAGAGTTTTTACATGTTTTTTCGTTAGTTACCATAATCACTCTTATAGGTAGTCATAATAAATAAAAGAGGTAAGCCGTTAATGAAGGCTTACCTTTTTATTAACCTTGTAGTTGTTCGTGAGTATCTATTTTCTCTTTTTGCGTAACTTTATGAGGTTCAGGCAGTAACAAGTTTAAAATGGCTGCTCCTGCTAAGATCATAATTGAAAGATAAAAAGAAATATTATAACTACCTGTTTCGTTATAAAATAAACCTGGTAAATAAGCGCCCAATGCCGATCCTATTTGATGGCTAAGGAATAACCATCCTAAAATAAAGCCAATAGAGTATTCTTTAAAATATTGGGTAGCTAGTAATTGAGTTGGGGCTACAGTTGCAAAGTCAACTAATCCAAATAATACTGCAAAGATAAGTAATAATGCAGAATTATGACTGTACAAGAGAATACAAATAGATATCGCCCTCATTCCATATAAAAGGAATAACATTTTGCGACTACTCCAGCGATCAGCCACAACACCAGATAGTAAGATACCTATAATATTAAACCCAGCAAGTATACTTACTGCAGCACTAGTAACGCTTGTTGAGAATCCATGATCATGTGAAAAAGGAATAAGGTGCGTATCCATTAATCCTGTAGTAGTGAAACCACAAATAGCAAAAGGTAAGATTAAAAACCAAAACTCTCTTTTTAGAAAGACGTTCCATATTGAAGAGCTTGTGTTTAAATCTTTTTTTTCGACTGTACCTTCTTCTACGATTTCACCCCCAATAGGAGCTAAACCTTTCTCTTTAGGATGATTCCGTAAAAATAAAAGGACGATAGGAAAGACAATAAGCACTAAAAAGCTACCTAATATAACAACTGTCAGTTTCCAATTAAGCCAATGAATTAACATGAGAGATCCTGGGACAAGAAGCATTTGTCCAGCACCAAATCCAGCTTCCATAATCCCAAATGCAAGTCCACGCTTTTCATTAAACCAATTGGTCACAACCACTGTTGCGGCTACATTGGAGGCTCCTCCTACGCCGAGAGAAACCATAATTCCGTAAAGAAAGAATAATTGCCAGGGGTGAGTTACAAAAGATGTGAGAAAAATACTTATACCTACTAGAAAAGTGCTAAAGGATAAAATGAGACGGGCACCCAATTTATCTACCAGTCTTCCAATGAGTGGTTGAGACAGCCCGTAGGTAATAAAACTTAATGTTGAGATAAGAGAAATGGTTCCTCTATCCATTGAGAAATCTGTTTCCCAAGGCTCAACAAAAGCTCCAAATGAAAGCCGAACACCTTGAACGGCTAAAAAGGTCAAAAATGTAACAAAAACAATAATCCACGCGTAATGAAATGTTCTCTTCATATATTCCCCTCAACTAAAAGTGATTATTTTTTTATTAGCTCTAAATCCCAGCGTTCTTCTATCAAAGTAGCTCCCCACAAGGATTTTTTCTCTTGCACTTCCATTATTTCGAACCCAAATTTTTTATATAATGGTCTAGCTGTCACCATATCACTAACGGTCCAAAGAAAAAGACGTTCATAATCAAGTTCTTTACAGTATTGAATTAAAGAGTTAATAAGTTGACTCCCTATTCCTTTTTTGTGAAATGACGGATTTACTAAGAACCACCTTAACTGTCCTACCTTATTGCCATCATTCACTAAGCCAATACAGCCTGCAAACTCGCGGTTTATTTCTGCTATCCAGATTCTTTCTATATCAGCATTAAAAGTCTCTTGGAGATATGCTAAAAAGCTGTCATCCCATTTATGTACTTGATTATAAAATAACCATTGTTGTTCAATCATGTTGTTAATATCATCAGAGGTATAATAGCTTCTAACAGAAACAGCTTCTTCGTCTTTTTCTTTAAATGACGTAGAAAGAATTTCTTGTATGGTATTCATTGAGGCTACAAGCTTTTGTTGTTGGGTATGATCTAAATTTTTAAGAATATATTCCACCTGCTGGTTCGCCTTCTTTTCCAACTCTTTATAAATTAATTCTCCATGCTCTGTTACATATAAAAAATGATTACGTCCATCTTCTTTACACTTTTGTTTATAAACCATCTTTTCTTTTTCGAATTTTTTGATAATTCTACTTACATAACCACCATCTAAATCTAACTTTTCCTGAATGTTTTTGGCCATACAATTGCTAGTGTTATAAATTTCAAATAGAATACGAGTTTCTGTTAAAGAAAAAGGGCTGTCATAGATATGCTCATTTAAAAAGCCTAAAACATCTGTATAAAACCGGTTGAATTTTCGGAACTCAAGGCCACACTCACTCTGTACATTGATCATATTCACACCTCTTCAAAGTCTAATAAATAATTACATACGTAATTATTTACCAATTCTAACCTCAACACTTGCCTAAGTCAACTATTATTCTTAGATTTTATCCTTAAAAATGAATACGATATATAGATTTAGTTAACATCTTGTACTTTCTAGGTAATAGTAAAAAGAAGTCTCCTATCGAGACTTCTTTTCTATCCGCATTAATTTTTTATATTTCTAGACTGATTTAAATGTTAAGATTAAAAATCAGATGAAATTAAATAAGATCTTCTATTTTGGCATTCTTTTTAAATTTAAAAATGGCTTCTACTGCCTTTTTGTATCCTCCAGAATCCCTTAAAGACTTTCCAATTTCCAAGCTTTTTTCTTTAAATGAAGAGTTTGATAGTACTTGTTCTGTTGTATTTCGTATTGTAATAGCATCTAGTTCTTGACGATTAAGTTGTAAACCAGCTCCTAACTCTTCAATTCGATTAGCCACTATTGGTTGATCCCCCATAACAGGGATAACAACGAGAGGAACACCAAAATAAAGCCCTTCACTCGAACTATTCATTCCACCGTGAGTAATAAAAACATCTGCTTGTTGTAGTATTTCTAATTGAGGTACATAATTACGTACGATGAAATTAGATGGAATATCTTTAAACTGGCGAATATCAGTCTGTTTTCCTACTGATAATACAACTGTAGCTTGACTTTCTTGGAATGCTTTAAAACAGGTAGTATATAACTCAGGTTGCTGATTAAATACCGTTCCCATAGAGATAAAGATGAGCTTATTACTAGGACTACTTTTTAAAGGAAGAGTTTCTACATCTTTCCGTGGCGCAATAGAAGGACCAACAAAAATGAAAGACTCATCAAATTTATCAGCATAGGGTTGATATAACTTAGAGGTAAATACAATCGTTATATCCCCAGGACAAGACATCAAGTTTTGTCTATCACTAAGAACTACTCCATATTTACGTTTCCATTTTGTCGATATTTCTTCAATTTCCCGGTACCTTGGGGAGGTTTTATCCATTTCTCCTCTGCTCTTTATAAGGGCTGAAAAGATATCCTCATTAATGGCAAATGTTGTACAAGAAGATATTTTAGGTATTCCCAGTACATCAGCAATAATCCATCCTGCGGCGAAATTATTATCATAAATAACATAGTCGTATTTCTCTTCGCTTATTTCGTTTAAAACATCCTCTATAATCTTATCCATTGACCGTCCCATAAATAGCAACATTTCGAGAGGATCTATTTTTTCCGTCATCCTTTTCATTGGATCTATATTGCGTACAAAATTTTCATAAGGTCGAAATAAAGCACCTGTTTTTTCAATTTTGTTTTTATATTCTTCCACACAGTAATAGACCACGTCTTCTCCCTTTTTCACTAGCTCTTCTACGAGTGCAATGGTGGGATTAACATGGCCTTCTCCAGGAAAATTAAAGAATAATACCTTTCCCATTGAAATTCCTCCTTTTTTCACAATGAAAAATAACAAAATATTAATATATTTCCTTATTGTACTATAAAGTATTTTTTAATATCATATATTTTCTTAGTTCACATAATGTCACTTATCGGAAAAAGTATAAACGAGCCAATCCTTTATAAGTCTTGGCTCTTTTGGTTTAATTATATTTAATTCATAGCTCAATGATGGAATACACGTATACCTGAATGTGCCATGATCATTCCATATTCATTTGCCGCCTGTGTAACCTGTTCATCTCGTAAAGAATTTCCTGTTTGAACCACATATTTAACTCCACTCTGGGCCGCACGATCTATATTATCACGGAACGGTAAAAAAGCATCGGATGCATAAGAAACGTCTTTTAATCTTTTTAGCCATTCTTCTTTTTCACTCATACTTAGCCTAGCAGGGATCTCTTCAAAACACCGTTTCCATTGTTCATTTTCTACCTCAGTAATATCATCATTCAGCCATCCATCAATTGCATTATTAACTTCTACACGAGAAATGCCTTTTCTGAACTTCATGTTAAGGGCTCTTGGATGTTGTCTTAACCACCATTTATCAGCTTTTTCAGCTGCCAACCTTGTACAATGAATACGGGACTGTTGTCCAGCACCAATTCCAATCGTTTGGCCATCTAAGGCAAAGCAAATAGAGTTTGATTGTGTATATTTTAATGTAATAAGAGCAACAAGAAGGTCTCTCTTTGCATGATCAGGAATATCACATTGAGTCGTAACAATATGATTCAAAATTTCTTTCCCAACCTGTACATCATTTCTTTGTTGTTCTAGAGTAATCCCAAATACCGTTCTTTTTTCAATTGAATCAGGCACATAGTTTGGGTCAATCTCTAAAATTAGATATGTTCCTTTCTTTTTCTGTTTCAAAATCTCTAATGCTTCTTGAGTGTAGCTTGGTGCAACAATCATATCAGAAACCTCTGTTTTGAGGAGATTAGCTACAGTTATATCTACTTCATTACTAAAAGCAGCACAATCTCCAAATGAAGACATCCTATCTGTCCCACGTGCTCTTGCATAAGCAATAGCTAAAGGAGAAAGGTCTGCTCCTTCAATAAAATAAGATGCAGCAAGTGTTTCATCTAGTGGAGAATATACAGCTGCACCTGCTGGACTTACATGTTTAAAAGACGCTGCTGCAGGTTGACTAGTGGCTTGTCGAAGCTCTCGAACCAATTGAAAAGCATTTAATGCATCTAAAAAGTTAATATAACTAGCTTCTCCATTTAAAATTTTAATAGGTGTGTTTTCTGCATTGTAGACTTTAGCTTTACCTTGATTTGGATTCATTCCGTACCGTAAACTAATCTCTTTCACTTGAAAAATCCCCTTTCTAAATAAAAAAAGTATTTGAACTCATGTTCAAATACTTTGCCCAGGCGTACGGCCGTTATCTATGTGCTTCCTCATGGTCCTCCATGTTTACGCCAGTAACACATAGTCTGTTTTATAAGAAAATTTTACATAATAATATTAATTTTAACAATATATTTAGCCAAAAAAATTTTTTACTGTATATCATATATGGGGCTAGTTTACATAGCTGATATTATCGGAAATAAAAGAGCGTTAAGTTTATCAAAAAACTTACGCTCTTTTTACTCACAATTTATCAACTAGAGAAACTAATTTTAGAATAGGCTGTGCCTCTTTCTCTTCTTGATATGGCTCAAAATTTATTTCACCAAGTTTTACACCTACATCATATTCACCAATTAAACTATCAAGCATAATAAACGCTGCAGCAATAAACTGATCATTTTCTTCGCTATATCCTTTAATGTAAATAACAATATCTAAACAATCCATTTGTTTATCTTCTCTATACGTAAAGAAGATATCTTCTGTATTTAAAACAATATCTTCAAAATAAATTTCTTGTTCACTATCCTGTCTTTGTCTAAACGCTACAACGTTAAATTTCTCGAGGCTGGGAGCTTCCTCTACCAGCTTTATGACAGCAGGAAACGCTGAAACCATTCCTTCTGCACTGATAATAAATTCTCTTTTTCCTTGGTTCATTTCTATACTGAATTCAAAAGTTAAATCTTTATGATACTTGGATAATTGTAAGCCCAATTTGTTAAATAAAAGATCATAGTTCTTTTCGTCTAATTGAAAATAATCTTCGCTATTTTTTTCAAACCAAGACCAGAATTCTTTTTCAGTGATTTTTTTCTTAAATAAATTCTTTAACATAAGACCTCCAGGGGTTCTATATACATTTTTAATTCAAGTATATATTAAAAGCTTCACAAGAATATATGTATATTTCATATAAAGTTAGTTACCTATAGGCACTCCTAACGACCAAATATTAAACCTACAATAGTCGCAACTAACATAATTATTAGGATTAATACATTAACTTTAACCAAGAATAAAGCCCATCTTTTATTTTTCATAGCAAAGTAAAAAACAGCAACATAAAACAATGCAGAGACTGTCCCTCTTATAATAAATTGTGTTCCTAATCCGTAATCTGTGAAGAAAAAGTACAAACTTAGCAATAAAGAAAGAATAAAAACGGACAAGTATGAGTTATGAATTAACTTTTTTCTTTTTTGCTCATGTTCAAATAAATACATGTAGAATACCTCAATGTTGGATTTTATACCATTTTATCAATAATATAACTTCTAATCACTATGAATATCATATACGGAGATAGTTAACATAATCACTCTTTCCGGTACACATACAAAAAGAGAACCCTAATGGCAGTAGGGTTCAATTGAACACGCGTTTATTTTTTATGTAGCTTTTTATACATCCTTGATAAGAAAGGATTTCTTTGAAGGACAAACGAAGAAGGAATGTATAAAAATTGCACCTTTTATATATATGCTTGTACGGTAAAATATAGTCTTTATGGAAGGAATATGTTATTATATTTTTGCACATACATTTTAATAGTGAAAAGCCACCTGTCCTGCAAATACTGGGTGGCTTTTTATTTTGTTATCGATAATAAGACAAACATAATTTAAAATTTTCGATTTTAGTTAATATATTACTTAAAGCTGGAACACTATTAAAAGTTCTTTGTTGTTTCTAAAATGTTTATCAAACGCTGTTTTCCTTGTTCAACTGTAGAAATCATCTCATTAAATAATTCTTGAACCGTAGGAACATCATTAATTAGTCCGATAACCTGTCCAGCCCAACCAAATCCTTCTCCTTCATTCCCATTGTAAATATATTTGCAGTTTGCCTTACCACTCACCATATCTTTTAAATCTTCATAAGTTGCCCCGTTGTGTTCACGGTCAATAATATCGCTAGTATATTTTGATTCTAAAACACGCCCAGGAGTCCCTAAAGTTTTCTTAATAATGACTGTGTCTGTCTCTTTTCCCTTCACAAGTGCTTCTTTGTATACAGGGTTGGCATGTACACACTCTTGCGTAGCAATAAATCTTGTTCCCATTTCTACCCCTTCTGCTCCAAGGGCAAATGCTGCTAATAAGCCTCTTCCATCTCCAATGCCTCCACTAGCTAGTACAGGAATCGACACAGATTCAACTACACGAGGGATAAGGACCATGGTACCAATATCATCCCTTCCTAAGTGGCCGCCTCCTTCTTGTCCTACTGCCATTACGGCATCAGCCCCAAGTTCCTCAGCCTTTTGTGCTTGTCTAACTCCTGAAACTAGAACAAGAGTTTTGATATTTTCTCCTTTTATTCGTTCAAAAACAGGTTGAGGATTCCCTCCCGTTATAGATATAGCCGGTACCTTCTCCTCGATAGCCACTTCAAGCAGATCTTTATAATTTCCATCATGCCGCGCGATTGCAAAATTTACTCCAAATGGCTTATCCGTCATAGTACGTACTTTACGAATTTCTTCTCGAAGCTTTTCTGGAGTTCTTAAAGTCGCTGCTGTAATTTGCCCGAGTCCACCAGCATTGGAGACAGCTGAAGCTAATTCAGCATAAGCTAAGTAGGCTAATCCTCCTTGGACGATTGGATATTGAATTCCAAAGATTTCAGTTATTCTTGTTTTCATAAATTTTCCTCTCCTTCGTTAAATGATAGCTTGTTTTAACCATTTCATATATTTCTTTTTCTGGTACGGTACCATCTAAAATGATAGAGTTCCAATGTTCTTTATTAAGGTGATAGGCTGGTACTACGGAATGATAAATTTGGCGTAAATGACGATTTATCTCTGGTTCACCCTTTACGTTTATCCAAATATAATCGTCTCTCTCAAAAATCCATGCAAAAACTTTTTGATTTTCTTTATGCCTAATGGTAGTCCAGTTTTTATCTCGAAACGGTTGATCTTTAAATACATTCCTATATTTCATGCAGTAATTAATAGCTTCTTGTCTACTTTTCATGAATTTTCCTCCTTTCATTTGTTATGAATAAAGATTTACGTATTATCAGCTCTTTGAATTGTTGTGGAGGAAAATATAATGAATAAAGAAGAATTTGAATTGGCCATTAAACAACTCCCCGATATAAGATATGAATATTTTATCAAAAAGTTGCTGACTATGGAGAAACTTGGGGTTTATATAACTATCGTTGGGCAACAGCACAGGGTATCCATGGTAATATTTTGATTCCTTTCTTTCCAAAAAAATTTTAGCGAAAAATTTTAGCGAAAATATGAATGTATATTTGCTAAAATAATTCAATATTCTTTGCCAGGATCGTTGTTTTAATTATGGAGATGGATGCTCATCCTCCACTTTTGGTTATAATTGATAAACGAAGACTAATATTTATATTTTCAAAAGGATAGTCTGTATTTTAATGTTCATTAACTTAAAAATGTTAGTACAATTTCGACAAACTCTTTTAGATATTGAAATAAAGAACCATGTCCTGCATGATTAAATATTATTATCTTACTATTAGGAATTCTATTTGATAAGTCATATGAGTTTTCTGTTGGAACCATGCGATCATTATCTCCGTTTATTATTAATGTTGGCTGAACAATTTTGGATAGATTTGCAGGCTTCTCTTTACCCCATTTAGTGATTGCATCTAATTGTTTTCTATAAGCTTTTAAACTAATTGTTTTATCTCCATGTTTTTTCCTTTTTTTTATTTGAGTTAGAAATTCCTTAGCCTTTTTCTTACCATTGTCTGTGGTTGGAAAAAACAGATAGGTCTTGACGTCTTTAAAAGTCAAGGCAGCACGGACAAGATCAAAATTAGTAATACGGATGACATTAGAAATCCCTTTTCCTCCTCGAGGTCCCGTACCAACTAATACCACCTTTCTTATCAAATTTGGCTCTTTTGAAATTAATTCCTGCGCAATCATTCCGCCCATAGACAAAGCAATCAAATCAATCTTTAAAAATCTTAATAGTTTTATAAATGTGATAGCATCATCTGCCATTTGAGGGATGTTATTTGGTACTTCACCATTGGATAGTCCGACCCCTGCGTTATCAAATGCGATGACCTAATGACTTTTAGCAAGACCATCGATAACCCTTGGATCCAAATTATCAAGATTAGCTGATAGATGTGTCAATAAAATAATAGGGGTTCCTTTTTTTTCTCCTAATTCTCTATACGCATACCTTTTACCATTCTGTTGCTGAATGAATAAGTTAGGTGCGTCAGTATAAGAATAATAAATCGACATTGCTACTCCTCCTACTTATTTTCAAAATTTAATAACCACTTTTCCTTTTGGATGACCATTTGCAACTAAGTGTAGTGCTTCGTTAATGTTATCAATTGTAAAATTAGTAGGATCGATAGCTGGAACAATATTGTTTTCTTCAATAATGTTCGTAATTTTTTCTAACTGCTTTCCATCAGCTCTTACGAAAAGAAAGCGATATTGAACAGCCTGTTTTTTTGCTTTCCTATCAAATTTAACACCAACTAGTCCAAAAAGAATTTGTTTCCATTTTGGAAAACCTCGATCTATTGCAAACTGCTTATTTGGTCCTGTACGAAGACTTAGTAAGCGACCACCTGATTTGATAATGGATAATTCTCTGTCAAATTCATCTGCACCGAGTGTATCAATAACAAAATCAACTTTGTCCAATATTTCCCAATAATTTTCCTTCGTGTAATCGATATATTGATCCGCACCAGCATTCAACGTCCTTTCTTTAGCAGAAGGACCCCCAGAAACAATGACCTTCAATCCCATTTCTTTAGCAATTGGAATAGCCATTTGACCAAAGCTTCCGGATCCTCCTGGAATGAACACTGTTTGCTCTTTTTTCGCTTCTAACTCTTCTGTTAACCCTTGAAATGCCGTCAAACCAGTTAGAGGTGCAGCAGCTCCAGTGACATAATCTAAATTTTTCGGCAAATGCCAGATGGCTGCTGCATCAACTGCAACATACTCTGCAAATGCTCCAATCCTCTCAATAGGAAGTCTCGTATAAATAGAATCTCCTACCTTAAATTCATGTACATTTTCACCAACTTTTTCCACTATTCCAGTTAGTTCATTTCCTAATGTAAGAGGCATTTTATAATCTTGAATTAGTTTTACGCTTCCTGTAATATTTAATATTTCAAGTGGATTTATGGCAGCCACTTTTACCTTTACTAATACTTCGTTATCTTTAATACTAGGTATAGGAATATCAACGACTTGCGCTTCAATTTTTTTTGAGTATTTTTGTATTTGAGCAGCTTTCATACTCTTCATCTCCTTTTTAAAAAGAAACCACCAACTCTTACATTGATGGTTTCAATTTTTATTATTTCATTCATTGTAGGGTAGTCTGTGTACCCTTCCTCACCCTTATTAATATAAAATAGTTCTTATAATTTGCTCATATAACTTCTCATATTAATCGTTATATTATTTTTATAAAGATGTTGAATCTAGGAATGAATTTACATTTTCAGCAAATAATTCAGGGAATTGAAATAGATGTCCGTGACCAGAATCAGGATAGATAATTAGCTGTGCTTTGGGTAATTTCTCTGCTAAGATATAACTGTTTTTAGTCGGAACCATCACATCATTAATACCATTCGTTACAAGTACAGGGTGTTTAATATTTTGTAACCATTCATAATCATGATTAGATTTTTGTTTAGCCCATTTTGCAATGGCTTGTAATTGTGCCTCTTTTACTTGTTGTGAACTGTTTACTTTTTTCTGATTAAAAATTCTTTGTAGTG
>Ga0209463_1002148_pt1 | contig 11104 bp, 9 predicted proteins | sample AgamicMgSfrz_FD_187169 | JGI IMG/M metagenome (GOLD analysis project Ga0209463, IMG submission 187169) | Agave microbial communities from Guanajuato, Mexico - Mg.Sf.rz (SPAdes) (version 2) | ecosystem: Host-associated > Plants > Phyllosphere > Phylloplane/Leaf | place: Guanajuato, Mexico... | reverse complement strand
AACGACCGGCGTATTACCTGCGCCCACGCCGATAGCTGGTTTACCGGAGCTGTATGCGGCTTTCACCATGCCCGGACCGCCTGTTGCCAGGATCAGGTTGATATCCGGGTGATGCATCAGCTGGTTAGACAGCTCAACGGAAGGCTGATCGATCCAACCGATGATATCTTTCGGCGCGCCGGCGGCGATAGCAGCCTGCAGAACGATGTCAGCCGCTTTGTTGGTGGCATCTTTCGCACGCGGATGCGGAGAGAAGATGATACCGTTGCGGGTTTTCAGGCTGATCAGCGCTTTAAAAATAGCGGTAGAGGTTGGGTTAGTCGTCGGAACGATACCGCAAATCAGACCGGTAGGTTCAGCGATAGTGATAGTACCGAACGTGTCGTCGGTTTCGAGGATGCCGCAGGTTTTTTCATCTTTATAGGCGTTGTAAATATATTCAGAAGCAAAGTGGTTTTTAATCACTTTATCTTCCACAATGCCCATGCCAGATTCTGCAACGGCCATTTTAGCCAGCGGAATACGTGCGTCGGCGGCAGCCAGCGCGGCAGCGCGGAAAATTTTATCAACCTGCTCTTGAGTGAAGTTGGCGTATTCGCGCTGTGCTTGTTTTACACGTTCAACAAGTGCGTTAAGTTCAGCGACATTGGTAACGGCCATAATGCTCTCCTGATGGAAGTTAAACTCTTTTAGTAAACAAGCCTGGCTGGAGAGCCAGCACGTTACTGTTAAGCTCGTGCAAATAACGCATTTTGCGCTTTACTTATTGCAGGCTGTTTACTGAAAGAGTTTCTATGGCGATAGCGCTTAATAAAGTGGGGCGCAAGTCGTTATCAATTCCTTTTGATGTTTCGAGCTTACCTGGATCGGGGTAGGTGAATGTTGATATAGATCAATATTCCTTAAAGCTGACACCTTTCAGCTTGTTTGATTTTTGAGCATCATCACACTTTGAGCCTCCTTCTGCAAAAGTGATGTCATCTCGCATCATGAGCTAAACAATACTTTAACAATAGTATTTGCATCTGGTTTTCCATAAAAGTTAAGCCTTTTGTTCTGGTGTTATCCACTGGCAAGTCGATGATATTTACATTAAATTATGGCGGTTTTCATTGGCGCAGTTGCGGAGCAGTTTGTGAATACCCTTGCACTGGATTTATCTGGCTATATTAAATTTTTTGTTGGCCTGTTTGCGCTGGTGAATCCCATCGGCATTATTCCTGTCTTTATTAGCATGACCAGCTATCAGCCCGCGGCTGAAAGGAACAAAACTAACCTGACGGCGAACTTGGCCGTGGCGATCATCCTCTGGACCTCGCTGTTTCTCGGAGATGCAATTCTGCATCTGTTCGGCATCTCTATTGATTCCTTCCGTATTGCCGGCGGCATCCTGGTCGTTACCATTGCGATGTCGATGATTAGCGGCAAGCTGGGCGAAGATAAACAGAATAAGCAGGAAAAATCAGAAACGGCGGTGCGTGAAAGTATTGGTGTCGTACCTTTAGCTCTGCCTTTAATGGCCGGGCCCGGCGCGATTAGCTCAACCATTGTCTGGAGTACGCGCTATCACAGCTGGGTAAATTTGCTGGCTTTCAGCGTGGCGATCGCGCTTTTTGCCTTTTGCTGTTGGCTGCTGTTTCGGGCTGCGCCAATGATGGTGCGCGTGTTAGGTCAAACCGGCATTAACGTGATAACGCGTATTATGGGCTTATTGCTGATGGCGCTGGGCATTGAATTTATCGTTACCGGTATTAAAGCAATTTTTCCCGGCCTGCTTAACTAAAACGCGATCGATGCTTTTGGGCATCGGTGCTGCAGTTATTATCGGCAACAGAAGGAGTTATTTTTTTAGTTAACGCTTTTTTTGCCCCTTTACCAAGCAACCGGCGCTTTTTTTGCACTTTAATGGTGCATTTATTCATATCTCTTAATAGCCTTTCTAAATTATTAGCGTTATTGCTCGCCATTCTCCTTAATCCGCTTATTTCCGCAAAAATGTGATTATTTTCACATCAGTTGCTGCGTCATTTTTTTCATTTATAAGGCTTTTATCAGGGATTCTTCACCTGACCCAGATGATTGCACCATGTGAATCAAAAGTTATGATTTTTTGCTTTTTTTGTAGACAAACACTGACATTTGCTGCCAGCTAAAGTGTGCTTTATTTGATTTTTAACTTTAATTTCAATACGTTAATAAATATTTTGGCATTAAAAATAACGCTTCCGTGTTACAGATGATCATGATAAAAGAGAAATAGATAACATTTTTACTGTTTGGTTTTGGCGCGCTAAAAATTCATCTGTTAACTTCCGGTAAACAAAATTTTCTGATGCTGACAAAGTGAGAATGGATTTTGCTTAACAGCCTGTAGATAACTCTTAATGAGCAAAAGGTTTTAATGAATTCAGCAATCCTTAAATGCCGTAGCAGGGCTGTAATAGCCGTTCTCCTGACTTCGTTTTTTCATGCTCACGCCGCCGGCGTGCCGTCGGGAACCCGGCTGGCGCCAAATCAAAGTATTACTATCAATAACGGTACTGAAGTGGCTTCGCTGGATCCGCATAAAACGGAAGGCGTGCCGGAAAGCGATGTTATTACCAATCTGTTGGAAGGTCTGGTCGCTACCGATAATTTTGGGCATCTGGTGCCTGGCGTGGCGCAGGCGTGGCAGCAGCAGGATAATGTCTGGACCTTTACGCTGCGCACTGATGCTCGCTGGAGTAATGGTGAACCGGTAACGGCGGAAGATTTTGTCTATAGCTGGCAGCGGCTGGTAGATCCGAAAACGGCATCTCCTTATGCCAGCTATCTGCAGTATGCGCATATCCTCAATGTCGATGAGATTATCGCCGGTAAGCAACCGCCATCGGCGCTGGGCGTAAAAGCGTCAGATAAACAGCACCTTCAGGTCACGCTCACCCAGCCGGTGCCGTACTTTACCGCTATGCTGGCGCACACCGCGTTGAAGCCAGTGCATCGGCAGACCCTGGAACAGTGGGGCGACAAATGGACGAGGCCGGAACACTACGTTGGCAACGGCGCTTTTACGCTTAACAGCTGGGTAGTGAATGAAAAAATCACCCTGCAGCGCAATCCGCAATACTGGGACAATGCCAATACGGTCATCGAAACGGCCACTTTTTTACCCATCAGCTCAGAAACCAGCGACGTCAACCGCTACCGTAGCGGTGGTATTGATATGACCAACAGCGCGATTCCGCCAGAACTTTTTCCGATGCTCAAAAAAGAGCTGGGCAGTCAGGTTCGCGTCAGTCCTTACCTTTGTACTTTCTATTACGAATTGAATAATCAGCGTGCGCCCTTTAACGATGCGCGCGTACGCGCTGCCGTTAAGCTGACGCTGGATCGTCAGATTATTGCCGGGAAAGTGATGGGGCAGGGGCAAATTCCTGCTTTCGGTTTCACACCGCCTTTTATTGACGGTGGAAAATTCACCGCACCGGCCTGGTTTAACCAGACGCAGGCTGAACGCAATGCCGCCGCCAGAAAACTGTTGGCTGAAGCGGGCTACAGCGCACAAAAACCGTTGTCGTTTACGCTGTTGTATAACACTTCCGATCAGAATAAAAAGCAGGCCATTGCCGCTGCGTCGATGTGGAAGAAAAACCTTGGCGCTAATGTCACGCTGCAGAATCAGGAATGGAAAACCATGCTCAATACGCGGCACGAAGGCAATTATGATGTGGCGCGGGCAACCTGGTGTTCCGACTATAACGAACCGTCCACCTTCCTCACGATGCTGCTTAGCGACTCCTCAACCAATACCGGGTTTTACCGCAGCCCGACATTTGACGCGTTAATGGCAAAATCGTTAACCGCGGCCGATGATACGCAGCGCGCCGACCTCTATCAGCAGGCGGAAAACCAGCTGGATAAAGATTCAGCGCTGGTGCCGGTCTATTACCGCGTCAGCGTACGGCTGGTTAAGCCCTGGGTTGGCGGCTATACCGGCAAAGATCCGCAGGACCGGCAGAACGTTAAGTATTACTACATCACCCAACATTAACAGATTGTCCGGCACGGCAGTGGCGGGCGGTCGATGATGGCAACCCTAAAAACAGGGAGCGAACCCTGTCCGGCTTCAGGTTCCGAAGATCGTGACAGGTTACCCGTACAGCGGGGGAAAGCCGCAGGTTAACGCTGCGGTAATTATAAAAAAACTGGAGTAAACATGACCAACATCACAAAAAAAAGCCTGGCGGCGCTGGGCGTTATGGCGGCGCTGGGCGCTTTGGCAGGCAACTCTGCGCTGGCGGCAAATGTGCCAGCTGGCGTGCAGCTGGCAGATAAACAGGAGCTGATAAGAGGCAACGGCGCCGAACTGCAATCGCTCGATCCGCATAAAGTTGAGGGCGTGCCGGAATCCTATGTCAGCCGCGACCTTTTTGAAGGACTGGCGATTACCGATGCCGACGGCAAAATCCAGCCGGGCGTGGCGGAAAGCTGGGAGAGCAAAGAGGGCAGCAAAGTCTGGATCTTTCATCTGCGTAAGGATGTTAAATGGTCAAACGGCGAACCGTTAACCGCGAATGACTTTGTGTACAGCTGGCGTCGCCTGGCGAGCCCTAAAACCGCATCGCCTTATGCCAGCTATCTGCAATATGGTCATCTGCTTAATGTGGATGACATCATCGCTGGTAAAAAAGCGCCGGATACGCTGGGCGTGAAAGCGATTGATGACCATACGCTGGAAGTGACGCTCAGCGAAGCGGTGCCTTATTTTTATAAGCTGATTATTCACCATTCCATGTCGCCGGTTTATCGTCCGGTGGTCGACAAATTTGGCGATAAATGGACGCAGCCGGAAAACTTTGTTGGCAACGGCGCGTATAAAGTTAAAGAGTGGGTGATCAACGAACGCCTGGTCGTAGAGCGCAACCCGCAATACTGGGATAACGCCCATACCATCCTGAACAAGGTGACCTTTCTGCCGATCTCTTCTGAAGTGACGGATACCAACCGCTATCGCAGCGGCGGCAGCGATATGACCTATAACTATCTGCCGATCGAACTGTATCAAAAGCTGAAAAAAGAGATCCCGAACGAGATCCATGCCGACCCGTATCTCTGCACTTACTATTACGAAATCAATAACCAGAAGCCGCCGTTTAACGATCCGCGCGTGCGTACCGCGCTGAAGCTGGGCATCGATCGTGACATTATCGTAAATAAAGTCAAAGCGCAGGGCGAAGATCCCGCCTGGAGCTATACGCCGCCGTTTATTGACGGCATGAGCATTACTAAGCCGGAATGGATGAACTGGACGCAGCAGAAGCGTAACGAAGAGGCGAAGAAACTGCTGGCGGAAGCGGGCTATACCGCGGATAAGCCGCTCTCGTTCAACCTGCTGTACAACACCTCCGATTTGCATAAAAAGCTGGCGATCGCCGCCGCCTCTATCTGGAAGAAAAACCTGGGCGTCGAGGTGAAGCTGCAGAATCAGGAGTGGAAAACCTTCCTCGATACGCGTCATCAGGGCAACTTTGACGTGGCGCGCGCCGCCTGGTGCGCCGATTACAACGAGCCGACCAGCTTCCTGAATACCATGCTTTCCGACAGCAGCAACAACACGTCGCACTATAAGAGCCCGGCGTTTGATAAGCTGCTGGCGCAGGCGCTGGCCGCCAAAGATGAAACCGCGCGCGCACAGATTTATGGCGAAGCGGAGAAGGTGCTGGATAAAGATTCGGTTATCGTGCCGATCTACTACTACAAAAACCTGCGTCTGGTGAAACCTTACGTCGGCGGCTATACCGGCAAAGATCCGCTGGACAACTCGCACGATAAAGATCTCTATATCATCAAACATTAATGCAGGTTTCCGGGCGGCGTGAGCCGTCCATTTTGAGTAACAGGGCTTCAGCCATCTGGCTGAAGCCAGATCCGTCAGGTACGAGCAATGTTAAAGTTCATCCTGCGTCGCTGCCTTGAAGCAATTCCGACGCTGTTTATTCTGGTCACCATCTCTTTCTTTATGATGCGCCTGGCGCCTGGTAGCCCCTTTACCGGCGAGCGCACGCTGACGCCGGAAGTCATGGCGAATATTGAAGCGAAATATCATTTAAACGATCCGATGTGGAAACAATATGCCGATTATCTCGTCCAGTTAGGTCACGGCGATTTCGGCCCTTCGTTTAAATATAAAGATTATACCGTTAATGATTTAGTCGCCGGATCCTTTCCGGTTTCCGCCAAACTTGGCGCGGCTGCGTTTATTTTTGCCGTGATACTTGGCGTAACCGCAGGCGTTATCGCCGCGCTGAATCAGAACAGTAAATGGGATTACGTGGTCATGAGTGTGGCAATGACCGGCGTGGTAATTCCCAGCTTTGTGGTGGCGCCGCTGTTGGTATTAATTTTCTCCATTACCCTGAAATGGTTACCCGGCGGCGGCTGGAACGGCGGCGCGCTGAAATTTATGATCCTGCCGATGGTCGCGCTTTCCCTGGCTTATATCGCCAGCATTGCGCGTATTACGCGCGGCTCGATGATTGAAGTAATGCATTCCAACTTTATTCGTACCGCGCGTGCCAAAGGATTGCCGATGCGTCGTATTGTATTGCGTCACGCCTTAAAGCCAGCGCTGCTGCCGGTGCTCTCTTATTTAGGCCCGGCCTTTGTCGGCATTATTACCGGCTCAATGGTGATTGAGACCATTTACGGCCTGCCGGGTATCGGCCAGCTATTTGTGAACGGCGCGCTTAACCGGGATTATTCGCTGGTGCTGAGTCTGACTATATTAGTCGGCACGTTAACCATTTTATTTAACGCCATCGTTGACGTGCTTTACGCCGTGATCGATCCGAAAATTCGTTATTAATACCGGGGCTCGCCATGATTTTGAGTAAAAAAAATAGCGACGCTCTTGATACATTCAGTGAAAAGCTGGAAGTGGAAGGGCGCAGCTTATGGCAGGACGCGCGTCGTCGTTTTATTCACAACCGGGCGGCGCTGGCCAGTCTGTTTGTGCTGTTGCTGATCGCGCTGTTTGTGATTATTGCGCCCTGGGTTTCGCCGTTTACCTATGACGATACCGACTGGGCCATGATGTCCGCCGCGCCGGATATGGCTTCCGGCCACTATTTCGGCACCGATTCTTCCGGGCGCGATCTGTTAGTGCGCGTCGCCATCGGCGGGCGTATTTCGCTGATGGTTGGCATCGCCGCCGCGCTGGTGGCGGTGATCGTCGGCACCTTATACGGCACGCTGGCAGGCTATCTGGGCGGCAAAACCGATTCGGTGATGATGCGCCTGTTAGAGATCCTTAACTCCTTTCCGTTTATGTTTTTCGTGATTCTGCTGGTGACCTTTTTCGGCCAAAACATTCTGCTGATCTTCGTCGCTATCGGCATGGTTTCCTGGCTGGATATGGCGCGTATCGTGCGCGGCCAGACTCTGAGCCTGAAGCGCAAGGAGTACATTGAGGCGGCGCAGGTCGGTGGCGTTTCGACTATCAATATTGTGCTGCGCCATATCGTGCCTAATGTGCTGGGCGTGGTAGTGGTGTACGCCTCGCTGCTGGTGCCGGGTATGATCCTGTTTGAATCCTTCCTCAGCTTTCTCGGCCTCGGTACGCAGGAGCCGTTAAGCAGCTGGGGCGCGCTGCTCAGCGATGGCGCGAATTCAATGGAAGTTTCGCCCTGGCTGCTGCTTTATCCGGCCGGTTTTCTGGTGATAACGCTGTTCTGTTTTAACTTTATCGGCGATGGCCTGCGTGATGCCCTCGATCCGAAAGATCGTTAAGGAGTTTCCCGATGAGTACAATTGAGGTTCAGCCAGCAATGGCGCAAAGCGCGGGAAGCGACTTATTGCTCGACGTAAGGGATTTACGCGTGACGTTCAGCACGCCGGACGGCGATGTGACGGCGGTTAATGACCTGAACTTTAGCCTGCGGGCGGGGGAAACGTTAGGGATCGTCGGCGAATCTGGTTCCGGTAAATCACAAACCGCTTTTGCGCTGATGGGGCTGCTGGCCAGCAACGGGCGCATCGCAGGATCGGCGCGCTTTAACGGTCGTGAAATCCTTAACCTGCCGGAGAAGCAGCTGAATGCGCTGCGCGCGGAGCAGGTGGCGATGATTTTCCAGGACCCGATGACCTCGCTGAATCCTTATATGCGCGTCGGCGATCAGCTGATGGAAGTTTTACAGCTGCATAAAGGCATGAGCAAAGCGCAGGCGTTTGAAGAGTCGGTGCGGATGCTTGACGCGGTAAAAATGCCTGAAGCGCGCAAGCGCATGAAAATGTATCCCCATGAGTTTTCCGGCGGTATGCGCCAGCGCGTGATGATCGCCATGGCGCTGCTCTGTCGTCCCAAATTGCTGATTGCCGATGAGCCGACCACCGCGCTCGATGTGACGGTGCAGGCGCAAATTATGACGCTGCTGAACGAGCTGAAGCGCGAGTTCAATACCGCCATCATTATGATTACCCACGATCTGGGCGTGGTGGCAGGCATCTGTAATAAAGTGCTGGTGATGTACGCTGGACGCACCATGGAATACGGCAGTGCGCGCGATGTCTTTTATCATCCGGCGCATCCTTATTCGCTTGGGCTGCTTAACGCGGTGCCAAGACTGGATACCGAAGGCGAATCCTTAATGACTATTCCGGGTAATCCGCCCAACCTGTTGCGCCTGCCGAAAGGCTGTCCGTTCCAGCCCCGTTGCCCTTATGCGATGGAAATCTGTCAGGCCGCGCCGCCGCTGGTCGCCTTTGGCGAAGGCCGCCTGCGTGCCTGCTTTAAGCCGGTGGAGGAGTTAGTATGAACGCCGTAGCTGAGAAAAAAGTTCTGCTCGAAATCGCCGATCTGAAGGTGCATTTTAATATTAAAGATGGCAAACAATGGTTCTGGCAGCCGCCGAAAACCCTGAAGGCGGTCGATGGCGTCAGCCTGCGCCTGTATGAAGGTGAAACGCTGGGCGTGGTGGGCGAGTCCGGCTGCGGTAAATCCACGCTGGCGCGCGCCATTATCGGTCTGGTCAAAGCGACTGAAGGGCGGGTTGCCTGGCTGGGGCGCGATCTGCTGGGCCAGAGCGAAGAGGAATGGCGCAAAGCGCGCAGCGATATTCAGATGATTTTTCAGGATCCGCTCGCATCGCTGAACCCGCGCATGAACATTGGCGATATTATTGCCGAGCCGCTGCGCACCTGTCATCCGAATATGCCGCGTCAGGAGATAAAGGATCGCGTGAAAGCGATGATGATGAAGGTGGGCCTGTTGCCGAACCTGATTAACCGCTATCCGCATGAGTTTTCCGGCGGCCAGTGCCAGCGTATCGGTATCGCGCGCGCGCTGATTCTGGAACCAAAGCTGATCATCTGCGATGAGCCGGTCTCGGCGCTGGACGTCTCCATTCAGGCGCAGGTGGTTAACCTGCTGCAACAGCTTCAACGTGAAATGGGGCTGTCGCTAATCTTTATCGCGCACGATCTGGCGGTGGTAAAACATATTTCCGATCGGGTGCTGGTGATGTATCTGGGCCACGCGGTAGAGCTTGGAACCTACAGCGAGGTTTATAACAATCCGCAGCATCCCTATACGCGCGCGCTGATGTCCGCCGTACCGATCCCGGATCCCGATCGCGAAAAAAATAAGACCATCCAGCTGCTGGAGGGGGAATTACCTTCGCCGATTAATCCGCCGTCGGGCTGCGTGTTCCGCACCCGCTGTCCCATTGCCGGGCCGGAATGCGCGCAAACCCGCCCGCTGCTGGAAGGCAGTTTCCGCCACGCGGTCTCCTGCCTGAAGGTGGACCCGTTGTAAGACAACGAATAAAAAAGGCTGCCTCAGGCAGCCTTTTTACTTTGTGCTGATACCGCACCTATTCACGCCACAGAATATGGCACAGCTTATGGTCTTTCTCACGGCACAGCAGCACGCGCGCAAACACGTCGGTGACTGGCTCGCCGTCCGCCTCGCCAAGGCCGATCACCACCTCGGAGAAAAAATCGGGGTTAAGGTCGAAATCAACATGCTCGCGCCAGTCCTCTGACGGATCGAACAGCTCGGCGCCGCCGCGCTCTTCAAACTGCAAATTGAACAGGATAATGTCCGCCGGATCGAGGTTATCGCCCGCCAGCTCCAGAAAAATATCGTAAGCCTGTTCCAGCGTTTCATCTTCAGTAAGACGGTTATTTAAATCCATGATTGATCCCGTATGCCCGCAGGCTTAATAGCTTTTTCCGCACGTTTTACAGCAACGGACTAAAGAAGTAAAACAGTCGTTCCACGATCCGCTGCCACCAGGGGCGACGGGCCCAGCGTTTGGCATCAACCAGACGGGAACGGGCAATATAATCATCCTGCACGTGCGCCAGATCGCTGCCGAAGCCGTCGTCGTCAATCACCAGGGTAATTTCAAAATTGAGCCACAGGCTACGCATATCCAGGTTAACCGTACCAATCAGGCTCAGTTGACCGTCAACCAGTACGCTTTTGGTATGCAACAGGCCGCCTTCAAATTGATAAATTTTTACGCCCGCTTCCAGCAGTTCGGTAAAGAAGCCGCGGCTGGCCCAGCCGACCAGTAACGAGTCGTTATGACGCGGCACAATAATGCTGACCTCGACGCCGCGCAGCGCTGCGGTACAGATCGCATGCAGCAAGTCGTCGCTGGGCACAAAGTAGGGCGTGGTCATAATCAGCTGTTCACGTGCGGAATAAACCGCCGTCAGCAGCGCCTGATGAATCATATCTTCCGGGAAGCCGGGGCCGGAGGCGATGACCTGAATAATGTGGCCGCTCTCCTGCTCAAACGGCATCACATTGGTATCCGGCGGCGGCGGTAAAATACGTTTTCCGGTTTCGATCTCCCAGTCACAGGAGTAGATGATCCCCATGGTGGTGGCGACCGGGCCTTCCATGCGCGCCATTAAATCGATCCACTGGCCGACGCCGGCATCCTGTTTGAAATAGCGCGGGTCCACCATATTCATGCTGCCGGTCCAGGCAATATAGTTATCAATCAGCACCACTTTACGATGCTGGCGCAAATCCATACGCCGCAGGAAGACACGCAGCAGGCTGACCTGCAACGCCTCTACCACATCTATTCCGGCATTGCGCATCATTGCCAGC
>Ga0209463_1002146_pt1 | contig 11108 bp, 22 predicted proteins | sample AgamicMgSfrz_FD_187169 | JGI IMG/M metagenome (GOLD analysis project Ga0209463, IMG submission 187169) | Agave microbial communities from Guanajuato, Mexico - Mg.Sf.rz (SPAdes) (version 2) | ecosystem: Host-associated > Plants > Phyllosphere > Phylloplane/Leaf | place: Guanajuato, Mexico... | reverse complement strand
AACCAGTCATTATAATTTTCCTCCTAAAAATGCATTTCCTCCGAAATGCTCCGTATAATTTTTTTTATCATAATCTTTTAATAACATATTAAATGCCTGTCGCACTCATTAAGCGCCAACAAACAAGTCTTTGACTCTGTGAGCGATTAAGAAAGCAAGTGGTATTGCAACCGCAAAAGCAATTATCAACCAGTACGCAGAGAACCAATTAGATACAGATGTTGCAACGTCAGCTAAACTGTAAGTCAAGCTTACCGCCGGAATGCCGGTAGATTCCATGTATTTCACCACCTTTCAAGAACAGACTTTTCAATCATAAAAATGTCTTTTCAGAATCTGCAATACGAAAAACCCAAACAGTGTTCCAAACAGTACCCACAACGCAGGTGACAAAGTGTCCCAATTTATGCCGAAATAATAGAATAAATCCGTTATATCTGGACTGTATTTAACATCTGGGATATTTTCCGAGTGCAACATGTTAAGACTTCGCCAGTGAAATTAATTTACCTAGTACGAAAGCCGCGAAAGCACCACCAACGAATAAGTATACCAATGGCAACGAACTTGCAAATATGTTATATGCATATTGCAGAATCTGGGATATTTGTAGTGAAAAACTCAATAGCTACCACCCCATCTTTTTAAAATTACAAGCAATGAAATTACAGTCATAAGGAATATAAAAAAGCCACTAGAATATAAAACAAAATCATGATTCATCATGAGCCAATAGAAAGCATCTAAAAAAACTTTATCGTTCATTTGTTGCCTCCTATAGTAAACCTACTCAATAACAAACCGCCTAGCATAATCAGAAAGGGAACTGCATACAATGAATATTGATTTAATAAATTCATTACATCAAATTGAAACATCATCGTAACACCTCAAAAACCCATTTAAAAATCATCGTCATTAAAATAGCAAATAGCAGAAAAGAAATAACCATTTCACCATACGTGAAGGATTGAAACACTTGAAAACTGCCGTTAATTGTATCGACCACATAATTATGATAAAATTCGTTTAACGCTGTTTTCAATGTGGTACTATCTTCCATAGAACAACACATCCTTTATAACGAACATCACATGACTAATATAGGTATGAACTTTGAAAGAAAACCACTTTCAAAGATCATACCAAGACAGCGATAACGCTATTAATTATTTAGTTAAAGGATTGATGCCGACACAAGTAACAGATGCTCTGCTATCGTACGGATTAACTGACAAGTCAACCATAACAGGATGTCTCAGCAATTGTGAAACCTTAATCACTTCTGATTCGTTTGGTGTTTCATTGTTTGGTCTAAACATCATATCACCAGTTGTCTCAAACGTTTCTGGATTGATAAAATCAACGAAATACAATTTGCTACCTTTTTTAGAATCACGAGCAACAAACGATTTTAAAATAACTTTTTCACCATTTTTAACTTTTAACATAGTATTATTTAACCACCTTAACTTATAGTATAATTGTAATAACTAGTAGCATCTTTGATTATAATTGTATGACAATCTCTTTACAACACTTTTTTTACGTTTTCGACATTTTTTTTATGCTAGAGTATTTTGCTCTAGTATTTTTTTTTCTCTTTCATTCAATTCTCTCATATATTTACTGAAACCTTTGTTTCTACTAATATGCTGATACTCGTAATCTAGCGCCAAATCTTTCGTAAATTCCGCAGACACTCTAGGCTCTTCAACCGACATTAACCGCCATTCTATAGAGTCCCACTCTAATTGCACATCTTCAAACATTGAATCATCATCCTTGAAACGGAAAAAACATCCATACCCTTGAATCTGCCTGACACCCTTCAAATGAAAGTACAGATAGATAAAATTTTCATACGAAAAAACTTCATCCCCTTCATTCGTTGCCTTTGTCATATACTTGAAAAGTTCGTAATAATGGTCTTGGGTAAATTTATCCATTATTACCGAATATCCCCTATCTAGTTCTTTTAGAGCATTCTTACTTATAGGATGTTTTCGTATAATTGTTTTCAATTCATCTTCAAGCTTTTTTAACTTCTTACTATCCGTTTCTACTGAAATTTTACGCACCGTATCATATTTAGCCAATTCTTGCGTTATTAGCAATCGCCATACTTTTTGGAATAAAACTTCCGTTTCATTAAACGTTCTTGCAACTTTCCCAAATTTCAAACTATACTTATTAACAATGTCTTTTTCTTCCTTATCTTCATAATCCAGAGCCAAAATAACATGATAGTGAGGATGGAAGTTGTTATTCTTTTTAAAAGTGACTTCTAAGGAACGCAAAGCACCCTTATAATTATACTTTTTAAAGTCGATACCCGCTATCTTTTCCTTACCTTTCAAGTACTCCACAAAGCGAGCAAATGCCCTAGCCATACATTTAACATGTTTTGCTAATTCATCCCCTTTGCAGTTTGGCTGTGACAATGTTAAATGAAACATGTTCAAGTCTCCTGCCATCTTGTTAATTTGTGGAATGAATCGAGACATTCTTAAAGCCTGCTTTACTTTCTTACAGTTATTGCAGAACCTATCTTTACATAAATTCGTTTTATGAAACACTTTTTTCTTCTGCATTTCATATACGTCCAAAAGCCAGAGAGAATTGCAATTCATCATATTTGAAATTTTATTTTCCATCGTAAGAACTTTTTCTACATGTTTCCAATCAATACTATCAGCATCATACTTATCATACTCTTTAGCTTTTTCTCTATAAGATGCCGTCTTAACATAACGAGAATTAAACAACAACCTTTTATAAAACGATAGAACCTTTTCGTTAAACTCCCTATTCTTATGAACGTCAAACAGCAAGTCATTGTCTATCTGGTATTCACTTAAAACAGTTTCAAACTGCTGACTGTCCATAATTTACTTCCTTTCTGCTTTCCACGCTGTAAGACCTAATACAACGGCATTGTATAGCATTATTCTTCGCATGACCTTATGCACATACCAGTTACCATAAAGCATTGTAGCTTCGTCATAATTCGTTACGTATATTGCCTTGTTATGAATGTAAGATGCAATAGCTATTCTTTTCATTCCGACTGTTTTTTCTAAAACTAGTTGATTATGCACGACTTCACCCCCCTCCACCGAAAAAGATCATGCAGCGTTACACTACGTTCCACGATGCACGACCTTATTTCTTAAATAAGCTTACAAACATAGAAACAATTGTAAAGATACTAGAGAATAAAATTACCATCCCAATAACAACAAGAAACCAAATAAAAACATTCATTTTCAACACCACCAAAAAGTAAAAAAAATTTTTCAAACCGTTGGGGCTGTAAGCTTCATAGCGATTTACCCCGACATCTTTCTAATATATCTAGAAGGGCGCTGGCGCGCCCTTTTTTGTTTAAACTCCTACACCCGTATATGCTAAAACCATAGTTAAAAAGAAAATATAATAAAGAAAACCAACAAACATAAACCAGTTTTCTAACGCATCATAAATTTTAGTTAAGAACTTTTTTTTTTTAAAATTCAAATACGTTATATATGCAATTAACAATGTAATGGAAATACCACTTATAAAGATAAAAACAATAACCCGTAACATACCTTCCAACATGTAATAATTCAAGACATTAGCAACCGCAAATAACGTTAATGAAAAACCAACTATAAAAATATTCTTAATCTCTTTTATCATTACTCTTCATCCTCCATATGAATTAATAGCAACTCGTAATATTCTTTAATTAATTCAAGTTTATAAATCTCTTCTATACTTTCCGTTAATTTTTTAGACGAATACGACATAGTTCCCAGAGCTGAAACAGCTCTTTTAAAGTTAATAGAAAAATCTAAAGCTTGAATAATCATTTCATAATGTTGTTTGTCTAATATTTTTATCATCTGTAATAATCCCTTTCTACGGCTTTACCAACAATTAAAGCGACTAAAAGCGCCATACCTAAAAGCACTAAACCACCTACAACCAATTGCCAGTACAACGGTAATTGTCCTATAGTACCATCTATAAAATAATAAATTTGTGTTTGATAAACTAAAACAGCAGGTCCAATAAAAATCAAAGCAACCAATAAAAGAACTAAATACACAATTAAAACCCCCTACCTATTTAATGAAAATAAAAAGCCTATACCGAGTAACAACCATCTAAGGAACATTCTGACCTTGGCAGCATTCACTACGTTCATGCGGCCAAGATCAGAATAACCCTAAGATGCTGTAAGGCTTTGTCATTTCCACTTTTACATGCAAACTAATCTCTGCCGAGAATCTCAAGCGAAATAAATACTATGGCTACCTTCTCGGTCGGAACAGGATAGCATGTAAAAGCCGATTACATACATATGTTTCTGATACCCTAAAAGCATGCGCCTTGTTGCGCAAACTAACAGCCTTCAAAAACTCAGTGAAATAAATTGTAAAAGACCTGAAAAACTGATAAAATACTAACTATCTTCTTTCAACAATTTGTTGAAAACCATTTGTAATGTATCAAACTTCCGAAGCCATTCTTCCGTGGCTTCTTTTTTTTATTCTCTAAAGTCATCATCATTTAGAAACAGGAGAATCGTAAAAATCAGAAATAATAATAGAACGGATATATTCATAGTCATTATGTTTATACAACCTGCCTTTACCTCTATAGAAATAAACTCGACAATCAACACAACGGTATAAAACTTCATTTTCGATTATGGTAGTAGCATAATCCAATCGAAATTCTTTTGTTCTCAACCTAAATTCATCATTCGTAATATGCTTATAAACGTCTAATCCCCTTAAAGCTTTAATTAAACAATCCCCGCATCTAATCTCTTTATTAATCATCTAAAGAACCCCCTAATCAACGGAAGCGTTACTACAGACACAAACAAAAATACTAATATAGGTAGACCACTAGCAAATAAATCCTTCATAGTGTCTATAGTTAGTGCCACAGATTTTCTTAAATCTTCAAAAGTAATCAAATCAATTGAATCTGGGAATAAGTATGGAATAGTAATAAAACCAATTAACAAAGCAATGATTATATTTTTAACCATGTTTAAAATCTTAAGCTTGTCGTTTTCCTCCACGATTTTTAATACCATATCTAAATTTGCTTTTTCTATCTTTTTATTTTCTTGCTCCTTTTTATCTAAAGAAATCAAGATAAACCCTCCCTGTAATTCTTATTTAGTTGCCCTGGCATAAACCGCCCTTATATGAACTTAAAAATACAAACCGATTTTTAAGATCATAACACGCTAAGCAATACCAAAAATGACATAGATATAACTAACATAGTGAACAAAAACATTTTAACTTCATCACTCATTGAATCACCCCCTTAATAGTTGTCATATACGTACCAGATGATAAAACCTAAAATACTGATAATCAGAAACCCAAAAATATATTGACTGGCTCCATCGGAAACCAGATTAAAACTATCAGCGTTATTCATCATTGTTGCTTTCCTCCGAAACAGTCAATTCATCAAACAAGGTTTTTAAAGCGAATCTCATAACATCTGATTGACCGATTTTCCCGTAAGGATTCAACTTTTGCATTTTCTCCAGACATTTTTCCATCATGGTTACATCATCCGCCGAAGGGCGAAATCCGTACTGACTAGGTTTTTTACACATGTATAAGTCCCTCCAATACTTCTACAGCATTTACATCAAATTTTAAAAATAAGGTTTCATCCTCCAATAGTTTTCCATGAGGATGAGCATATTTTAAAATGGCATATGCTTCAATATCATTTAAGTAATATAAGTCATAATGAAATGTTTCATTTTCTACTTGTTTAATCCAATATCTATTAGCATGAAAAAGTGGGTGATAAGTGACTAATTCCATATACACCATAATTTCTTTTACTTCTCTATCTTCATGAATAAGGTAAACCGTAGCAATACCGCCATTAATTTCAGTAACATACCCAACTAAATTTTTATAAATGCCATCATTAAATCTAATCATTTTGTTAAGCATAATAAAATCCCCCGTATCAATAACTTTGTTTAACGTTGTATAACGTTGTTAAACATAGTATAACATTGATAAACAGGGGAGTCAACACCTATATTAAATATTCTTTGACATAGAATCACTTAAATTCAATAAGTGTCTTTCTATATTTCGTAAACCTTCTTTTTCTTCCTCTTTAAATACCTGCTCATATTCATTTAAGAGATGATTAACTAATTGTGTACACTCATAATTAGCTTGTACAATCTTATTTACGGCATGTTTAGACTTTGCTTTATTAAATGGCTTCATCAACAAAAATTCCTTTCTCTGGGACGTATAACGGCTTTTTAGTATCCATTAAATATAAAGTATAAGTAACAATATCAATTAACCGAGTAAACTGCTCATGTGTAATTAAATTTTCCTCGACCTGCTGTTGTTCATAAACTACATATAGTTCTAACTCTTTTCGTATCTTCTCGGAATCATTACAATAAACCTGTCCTAAATTAGTCACCCTAAATCTCCAATCCGCTAAACAAGATCTGCAAATGAAAACCACATTTCCAGAACTTGACCGCTATAACTATCCTTCATTATTTCCCGTGCGTACGCAAGCTAAGGCTTGCTTCCGCTAGTTCACTAACTAATTGAGGTAAAACGCTGTTAGTTCCTAAACTGTTTCTACATTATCCTATCTTGGTATACTCTAGGTTTCTAAGGCTATCTACATATTGTTGGTTTAATATTTTTACTTCCTCAAATACCTTCAAGTATTCTTCTCTGGTTTTTGGATATTCCAATGGTGTAACCATGGAATAAGTATCATACACATGACCCATAATCTCGGAAACCTTTTGTTCTGAAATTCTGTTTGTTTTCAAGTACCCTTGTTCCTGCACATCCCAGAAATCATAAGTTAAATAGCCATTTCTCTTTTTGCACTGGACAAGAACATTGGTTACTTGTCTCACTTTGCTATCTATGTTTTCAAACAATGGACTAGTCATCATTAAAGTACAACGCATCTTTCTAAGATACCAAACCATATTTACAAAGAACTTCACACTATTTGTACTAAAATCCCTATTACTAATATCCATATGGCTCTCATCCAAGCAGATAATGCTAGTTGGCTGTACAGCTACCTTCTTAAAGTCCTCAAAGGAAGTAAAAGGGATGCTACCCTTTAAACCATAATTAGAAAAAAGCGTGCATCCAGATTCTTGTTGATATATCAAAGCGTCAAGGCTCATTTTTGTTGTCTTACCAGAACCCATGTAACCATCATAGAACATTAAACTAGTTGTCATTGTTACCTGCCCCCTGCAAACTCTTTATCTGTCATAGGCTTGGCTTTTAACTCGTTAGCATTAGGTACAGTATTATTCGGGTTTGCTACCTGTGCTTTCAGTATATTATTTAACTTAGCTGTACCTTTGATTCTATCTGCAAGAGTAATTTTATTAATCAAATCAAAAATAACTTTCATAGGTGTTAAGAACGGTCTAACAGCCATGGAATAATTAGCTATATCCTGCAAGCCCATCTCATGTAATAATAACCCAGCTGTCACTTGGTCTTCTGTAAGAGCAACACCATTCATTTGAACGTGTTGTATCAAGTCAAGCATTTCATTCCCGCCCGCTTGGACATCACTTTCAAATAAATCTTTAGTAATCAAATCAGCAACAGAAGGAACACGAGTGTTAATTCTTTCTGTATGCTCGGTTAATTCTTTATTTAAAAATTCTTCAGTAGCACTCATTAGTTAGTTCCTCCTGTCCTTATTTAAACAACACTAAAGCAATGATAATAATCCATGGCATAAAACCAATTAAATCAAACTTCTTAAATCTATCGTATTTGAAGATATTATTAAGCGCCATTGACCTTCTTAAAGTCTTCAAATTACTAGCTTCAACTTTCGCAGGTAAGTCCAGATTAAACATATAATGAATACCATTTATATATTCATCAAAATACTTTTTAGCATCTGAAACTGCTAAAATACCATGCTCATATTCTAAATTATCCTCGATAATATCAATTACTGGATAAGTACGCATAGTATCATTTTCTACTATTGTTACTCTATAATTCTTAAATTGTGGTTCTACTTTATATTTTTTCGCCATGACTAAACCCCTCTTAACCTCTTAATTTTTTTCTTAGATACATAAAATAAATAGGAACGAATAAAAACAAAAACACACTTAATGAAATAGCTGTCCCAATCTCGAAAAACGTTTGAAAAACTGTCATTACTCTTCATCCTCTCTTACGAACAACATTAGAAATTGAACCATACTAGATACGGCAAAATATGCAAATAAAAACAACCACCCTAATGACGTTTTCGCATCCTCTGTTAATGTAGATAGAACATTCATAGCATCACTTACAGCTACACACACATATAAAATAACAATAGATACCATCATATAACCAAAGTAGAGAAAACCCTTTTTAGGTTTAGGCAAAACAAAAAAATTCTTCACAGAATCACCACCACTTAATCATATCTTTAAACTTACTAATAACCCCTCTTTGTGCCATGATTACATATATAATCAAGTAAATAGCGCCAAGGCTAAAACCCGTTGTAATAAACATAACCCAATGAGAACCCATATAAGCGAAAGGACCTAAATATTGACTTAAGTCCATAGGTCTACTAGCAGGTATACTTGCTTCCCTTAAACTATTATAGATACTATTTAACCATGTTAGCAAGGGGTTAAATACAGTATTTATGAAATTTGTCATATTACTTAATCCTTACCCCCTCTAAATGGTGATACGGAAATTTCGCCACCGAACATACCAATGATTTTAATAACGAAAAACAACCACAAGAAGCCAGTAGCAACTATCGGAACTACTGTTAGTAACCCCATAGGCTCTAATAAACCAATAACAGCCGTAAAACCTTCATCCGAAGCACTCGGAAAATTCGTGTTACCATTCACCGAAATATTAAACCACGCTCGAATTGTTCGCATTAATCCAGTAATCAATGCTCCAACATATTGAAAAAATGCCGTAAATATCTTAATAACTAACCATCCGACTTCAAACAGCTTAACAAAAAAATAACCTATCGCCATTAATAAGTCATAAAGTAACTGCAAAGGCTTGGCTATAATATCAAATAACTTTTGGAACACATCACCAAAGAAATTAAATACATTAGAGAAAATACCGCCAAGAAATTGCATAACAGCTTCAAAACCGCTTATGATTTTCTCTATAAAATTCATTTATTATCTCCGCCCAGTCACTAAGTCTTTTACGAAATAAATAATAGCAAAGGAGAACATCATTACCGCACCCAAATAAATATAAGAATCATACGCATATATTAATTGCTGAACGAACAAACCAACTTGACCCAACGAAACAGCTTCAACCATTTTTTTAATCTCCCTTATGCGTGGAAGCTACGACCTTAAAATTGAAAACCACAATTTTAAGATCATAGCAGCCACTAAGTTTTTCTTATTCTAAAAACATCAATTTAACTCGACTTGCAATATAGAAACTCAACGGAATAGAAATAGCAAACGCAAGGATTAACCAATATTCACTAAACCAAGCACTAATACCATTTGCTACATCTTCTAAAGAATACTCTGTTTTAAAGATTGGAATAGCATCTTCACTCGGAGCTTGCACAACGGGCGCTTGTACTTCTGATGAATTACCTGCCTTATCAATCGCTACAACCTGTACGTCATACGTCACACCATTTTCTAACCCTGTAGCCGTATAAAATGTATTTTGTATTGGCTTATCATTATGTTTCACACCATTTATATACACATCATATCCTACAACGTCACTATCGCTAGACTTATCCCAAGAAACATATAATGCACCGTTACCTTCTGTTACTTTGACATTCTCAATCGGTTGTGGAGGAGTTGTATCTCTACCTTCTAACGTTTTAAACGTAACAGGCACTTTTCCAGATACATTTCCATCCCTATCCACTAAAGCAATAGAAAAACTATAATTAGTCAAAGGCGATAAATCCGTTATCGTATAACTTGTAGTTAAATAAATATTTGTTAATAATGTTCCATCTTCTTTATAAATGTTTACAGAATCTAAATCATTATCAGAAGAATTCGACCACTGCAATTTAGCACTATCTGACGCAATATCAGTGACAGTTAAGGCTGTTGGATTGCTCGGAGGAATCTTCGTTTCGTCAATAGGTTCACTACCTGTTATAACGGTTGTAGTTGCTCCTGTACTTTCAATCCCACCATTAAATATCGTTACAAGCCTATAAGAATACGTGGTATCATACTCAACCGTATTATCAACGTAAATCGTTGCATCTTTATCCAACGTCGCAATTAAATCACTATTACGATAAATTTTATATCCCGATACTGGAGTATCTGGAGCACTAGGAGGTAACCAAGTTAGTGAAACCTCAGTATTATTAATCGAATAGGACAAATCATCCACGTTCGGATAGGAAGCAGGCGGTAATGTATCGAAGAAATCCATTTCATAAACATTATGATTCGTACTAATCGCATTTTTCGATACAATCGCCACATAATAAACACCAGTAACGTCAATAGCAGTCAATGTTCCATCTAATTTAGGTGCTGTATCCTGCTTTATTGGTGACTTACTTGCATTATAGTAATAAACAGTAAAATCACTATCTGCCTTTATACGATAATATTTAATTGTTTTCGCTTCACCGAAATTGTAAAAAATATGGTCAGCTACCGAAGAACTACCAGAACTAGGCTGTGTAGTAAAGAAAGTAGTTAAATCACCATCTGTTACAGCATCCGTTGTGCCTATTGGTGTACTTGTATTCGCACCAGTCTGTAACGTCTTTCCATCCAACAAACCACCGCTATAAGCAAATGCGCTAGTCATTGGCAACATCATAAATACTAAAGTAAGCACCATCAAAACTTTAGTTTTCATATAAAAATTGCACCACCCTAATTTTATAACAAATCTCTCACACACCATTCAGGAAGCAAGATCATAAAAGAAACCCGCTTTTATGAACTCGCTGCCTTCATTAATTTCCAGTAACATTATAAAAATGATTCTGTGTATACGTATTTGTTGAATTGTATTTATCCGTTTGAGAAAAAT
>Ga0209463_1002145_pt1 | contig 11116 bp, 12 predicted proteins | sample AgamicMgSfrz_FD_187169 | JGI IMG/M metagenome (GOLD analysis project Ga0209463, IMG submission 187169) | Agave microbial communities from Guanajuato, Mexico - Mg.Sf.rz (SPAdes) (version 2) | ecosystem: Host-associated > Plants > Phyllosphere > Phylloplane/Leaf | place: Guanajuato, Mexico... | reverse complement strand
ACAAGGTGAAGAAAATATCGCAGTAGAAGAAATAGCGGATATGTTAGGTACAATAAACTATGAAGTTACATGTATGCTAGATAGAAGAATTCCGCGTGTCTATAAAGAAAATGACGAAACAACTGCAGTTGTAAATATATTAAGAAAAAACTGAATCATTTCGATTCAGTTTTTTTATTTTTGGCAAGTGAAAAATGCTCTATTTGTACCGTGGAATTGAATGTTCTTAAAACCTACGGATTCCAATGAAGAAATTATTTCTTCATTGGAATAACAAGCTTCTTCAAAAGAAAAGTCACTTCTTGTCCAATTATTATCTATGTCATGGTGAAATAGTATAAAGTTCATTTCTGCTTTTTTATTTTCATTATTATATGTAGAATCAATCGTACAAACATATTCTTTCTCTGAAATATGAAACGAAGCAATCCAGTTTTTAAGAAATCCTTTTTCCATATTCATATCAAATGCGAATATACCCTCGTTATGTAATACGGAGTAAACTTTCTGAAACACACTTTTTAGTTCATCTAAATTCATAATATGGTTTAAACTATCACCGGCAGAGATGACGTAGTGGAATTGCTCATTTATATTGAAATAGCGAGCGTCATCGACGATAAAGGTTGCATCTGGCGCATTTTTACGTGCATACTCAATCATTTGAGTAGAACCATCTATACCAGTTACTACAAAATTATGATCAAGTAGTTTCCTAGTAAGATGACCAGTCCCGCAACAAAGATCTAAAATATGAGAACGTGGTTGTGCATATTGTAAAACGAGTTGTTCAAAAGCTGGATAGGAGTGTTCAGAAAAATGCCCCCAATGTTTATTATAAATAGATGCGAAAATATCATAATTAGAATAAATAAGTTTTTTAGACATAAATATTCTCCTTGCTATTCATTAAATTATAATAATCATGCTTCATCATAATTTCAAAACCGCATTGTGTATAAAGCTTCAAAGCATTGTTATTCTTTGTTTCAACTTGTAATTCAATTGTTGTAGCACCATTTGTGAAGAGCTTATGTGTCATATAGTTTAAAATAGCTTTACCGTAGCCTTTACCTTGATAGGAAGGGTGGACAGCGAATCCTGATAATATAGTAGAATGATCTTGCTCAGTAACTGTAATCGTTCCTATCATTTTTTTATCGACAAGAGCACTGTAAACTTTATGAGAAGGTGAAGTCATCATTTTTTGTAACCATGTAGCCGTATTTTCTACTGAATCACCAAAAGCTTTACTAGAAATTTCAATAAGATCAAGAAGTGATTCTGAAGTTGCAAGAGTAAGCTGTATATTATTATCTGTTGTTTTTTGAATTTCGTTTGTTTTGAACTCCATACTATATTCACTATATAAATATGGTAACTTCATATGTTTTACAAATTCATTCCCAGAAATAGAGTCCCCATTAATAATAAGAAGAGCTTCATCTGTCTCTCTATTTTGTATTTCTTTCATTGCAGTTTGTAAAAGGATAGTTCCGAAACGTTGTTTTCTAAAATGAGGATGTACAAAGCCTATTAGTTCAAGCTTTGTTGGTCTTTCAAAATCATACATATTTAAAGCGCCAATTAATTGAGTGCTGTTATAAAGAAGAAAATCGTTTATATAATCTTCATTTCGATTTTTTAAAAAGTTGATATGTAAATTTGAAGAGTAATCAAGGTTGTCTTGTTGCCCACAAATATAAGCCAAATCCTTCATTTGCTGTATTTCACTTTCTGTTACAGAACGCTTTTTCCGAATATCCATTGTATAATCCCTCTCATTCGTATTTAAAAATAGGATGGGTGACTTAACCATTTCTTTAATTCCACATTACCTTGCACAGATAACAGTCGGTATAAATAACGATAAGGCTGTCTATATTCTTCTAAGTGAGGAATAGACATAATTGTTTCGTAACCACTTTGAAAGGCATGTGCTTCTTTTTCGGTAAGTACATATTCTAGTCCGATAAAATCAAGCTCTCGCGGAGCAACAGCGTAAGCTTCAGTATCTACTAAACCCGTAATAGTTGTACCGTCAGATAAAAATTGAGTAGGATCCATATCAATTAAGACGAGTGTAGATTCCTTTGGTACGGACAGGGAAGAAAGTTGTGATTCAAAGGTAGGGAATGCATTTTGTATGCTTTCATCATCAGAATAAAACATATTCACAAGCTCTTTACTTACGTTTAAAATATGTGATTGGAATTCATCTAGTGGAACTTGGAACGTGCCTGACGGATTTCCTATGAAATCGGCTTTAAATTTATGTATTTCTGCAAGTCCTTTTCCTAGGCTGAATAAAATAGAATCTGGTTGCTCGATAAAAGATTGAACTGTGTTACCTACTAACTTTTCAACCACCACAAATTCACGGCCATTTAAAACATGTTTTTCTAATATTGTTGGGATAGGAAGATTCGTATGTTCTTGCAACAATGTATGTACCGTTTCTAAATGATGGACGTTCCTTGGATCAATTCCAAATAAATTTTTACATCCCCACCAAAAATCATTATTTGGTTCTTCATTCATTTTAGAAGCACGAACGATAACTTCTGTATCTTCTGTTTGAACGAGAAAAACATCACTTGCATGATCTTCATAACCTGGGTGCAAGGCTTGAACGGATAGAATAGGTGAATTGAATAGTTGTTGTAACATGAAAAGACCTCTTTTTCTGTAAATTCTATAAATTTATTATATAACAGGTGATGTGTTATGGGGATAAAGATAAAAAATTGAAATCATAGTTACATTTATAGTGAGAACTTATTAAAAATATTATATTTCTCCATTTTTGTGTGAATTGTCAAAAAAAACAGAGTGATAGTATTTGAATGTAAAGCTCGTATCTTTAAAGCTATGAAGAGTAAAAGTAGAATTAAGCATTCGTTTATAAGATTGTGAATCATAATAATGTAGACTATTGAAAATATTTCTCAATAATAAAATGAAGAGAAAAGCATGAAGAAGTAGAATGCATTCATTTATAATAGATTTAAATTAATTAATATAATTAATTGTTAATTTTATTATATTAAATGGATAGGAGAGAATATTATGGCAAATGTACTCGTAATAAATTTCCCTGGGGAAGGTCATATTAATCCGACTTTAGCTATTGTAAGTGAGTTAATTCAGCGAGGGGAAACAGTTGTTTCTTATTGTATTGAAGATTATAGAAAGAAGGTTGAAGCAACAGGTGCGGAATTCCGAGTGTTTGAGAATTTTCTCTCTCAAATTAATATTATGGAACGAGTAAATGAAGGTGGGAGCCCTTTGACGATGCTATCTCATATGATTGAAGCATCAGAGCGTATTGTTACTCAAATTGTAGAAGAAACAAAAGAGGAAAAATACGATTATTTAATATATGATAATCATTTTCCAGTAGGACGTATTATAGCGAATATTTTACAATTACCAAGCGTTTCATCCTGTACAACGTTTGCTGTTAATCAGTACATTAATTTTCATGATGAGCAAGAATCGAGACAAGTAGATGAAATGGATCCATTATATCAATCTTGTTTAACGGGAATGCAAAGATGGAATAAGCAGTATGGAATGAAATGTAATAGTATGTATGATATTATGAACCATCCTGGTGATATTACGATTGTATATACTTCAAAAGAATATCAGCCGCGTTCAGAGGTATTTGATGAATCGTATAAATTTGTAGGTCCATCAATTGCTACTCGAAAAGAAGTGGGGAGTTTTCCTACCGAAGATTTAAAAAATGAAAAAGTGATTTTCATTTCTATGGGAACAGTTTTTAATGAACAACCTGCTTTGTATGAAAAATGTTTTGAAGCGTTTAAAGATGTTGATGCGACAGTCGTATTAGTCGTTGGTAAGAAGATAAATATAAGTCAATTTGAAAATATCCCGAAAAACTTTAAGTTGTATAATTATGTCCCGCAATTAGAAGTTTTACAGCATGCTGATGTATTCGTGACACATGGTGGTATGAATAGTTCGAGTGAAGCGTTATATTACGGTGTTCCATTAGTTGTAATTCCGGTAACAGGAGATCAGCCATTCGTTGCAAAACGATTGACTGAAGTAGGGGCAGGAATAAGACTTAATCGCAACGAGTTAACTTCTGAATTGTTACGTGAGACTGTAAAGAAAGTAATGGATGATGTGACGTTTAAGGAGAATAGTCGTAAAGTGGGAGAGTCGCTTAGAAATGCTGGTGGATATCAAAGGGCAGTTGAGGAAATATTTGAATTAAAAATGAAGCCGTACGTAAAGATTAAATAGATGTTAAAAACACACTTACTTTTAATTTGTAAGTGTGTTTTTAGTATTACGCGTTACATGTGTTACATAAAAATAGCGATAAAGGAGAAACTTTTGTGTATATAAATCGATACCTTTGAATTAGTAGTAAAATTACGTTAAAATAATACTAAGAAAATATATAAGTTTTGGGGGTAATGAATGAAGAAAGTATTTGAATACGTATTATTAACAATTGGCTCAATTATAGTAGCAGGTTCATTAGAGCTTATTTTAGCACCTAATGGATTAGTAGATGGCGGGGTAACGGCTATTGCTATTATGGCAAATAAAGTTGCAGGATTGCCGCTTTATGGTGTGTTCTTAGGAATTAATATCCCAATTTTATTATTTACTGCAAAAGTAATGGGAAAGAAATTTTTTATCCGTACATCTTATGCGAATGTAGTTACAACACTCGGATTAATTTATTTAAAACCATTTCCAGCAATTACGACTTCTGAGTTATTAATTGTACTTTATGGTGGAGTACTGTTTGGAATTGGTGTTGGGATTGTTGTTAAAATGGGTGGAGCAATTGACGGTTCGGAAATGTTAGCAGTTTGGATGAATAAACACTTTAATGTACCGATTAGTACATTTTTACTTGCAGTAAATGCAGTTATTTTCATCTTTGTTGCCATTTTATTTTCAATCGAACAAGCGATGTTCTCATTAGCAATTTTCTATATTGTTACGAAGATGATTGATTTTATATTAGATGGTATTAATCAAGGTAAGAGCGTTATGATTATTTCTGGTAAGAATAAAGAAATAGGCGATTTACTTATGAAAGAATTGCAACTATCTGTTACGTATCTACATGGAGAAGGTGGTTTTTTAGGGGAGCATAAGAGAATCATTTATTGCATTACAAACCGATTCATTTATCCGAAAATGAAAGATCTCGTTCTCTCTGTAGATCCAACCGCTATAATCGAAGCTTCCTATTCAACAGAAACGACTGGTGTGAAACGTCCGGGAAGGAAAGCTAGGTCAGGTGAATAACTAGAAGAAGGCTGTCCAAAAAGTTATTTTGGAACAGCCTTCTTTTTTATTTTGTTGAATTGTTAACATGTTACAAGTTAAATCCACTGTTAAAAAGTTTCCTTGCAACTAGGAAACCAAGCGTCTTTTAATAATGTAGCCAACGTTTCAATTTTATTTTCTGGAATACTACCAAAGCCGAGTAATACGTATGATTCCTTACGTAAATCATTCACGAAATCATATGGAGAAAGTGGGTATAATTTAACGCTTTGTTTTTTAGCGGATTCAATCAGTTCATTTTCATTCATACTGTTATGGACACATAAAACAATATGAAGTCCGGACTGTTCGCCAAGAATTTGAACATTAGCCCCCATTTCTTTCATAATGGATTTTACTAACGCATGATGTTTTCTTTTATATAGTGTACGACTCCGATTAAGGTGACGTTCCCAATTCCCGCTTTGTATAAAGTTAGCAAAAGCAAGTTGTTGTATTGTAGCCACTGTTTGTTTAAAAATTCCATACAGTTCTTGATATATTTTTAAAAGATGTGGTGGTAAAACAACATATCCCATTCGTAAAGAAGGTAAAAAAGATTTTGAGAAAGTCCCCATATAAATAACGCGTTCATTTGAATCAAGACTTTGTAAAGAAGGAATCGGCTTACCAGCGTAGCGAAACTCTCCGTCATAGTCATCTTCAATAATGTATCCATTGCAATCATTAGCCCACTTTAACAATTCTAATCTTCTAGGTAAAGGCATAATAATCCCAAGTGGAAATTGGTGTGATGGTGTAACGTATGCGACATTGGCATTTGTATTGTATAAGCTAGAAATATTAATCCCTTTTTCATCCAATGGTATGGGATGGATTTGTCTATCACAGCTTTTAATGATTGCGTGTATACGGTGAAATCCAGGGTTTTCAATGCCGTATTCTTTTGTAGGGCCAAGCAGTTGAAGTAGTAACCAGAGAAGTGGCTGCGTTCCGGCACCGATCACAATTTGATCAGGTGAAGAATGTACACCGCGAGAATGATATAAATATGTTGATATATGCTCTCGAAGAGCGAATTCACCTTGAGGGTCTTCTTTGGCAAATAGTGCATTTTCGTATGTAAGTATGGATTCTTGTAATGCCCGTTTCCAATTTGTAATCGGAAATTTATTTTGATCAATAAGCCCTTGGCTACAATCGTATTCGAATTTTTCGTCTATCAAATTGCTCGTCTTCTTTGCTGCATTTCGTTTTTTATTTGGGATAACGTCAATATCGAAATTTGCTACAAAAATACCACGTTTCGGTTTACTTTCTACATAACCTTCAGCTAATAATTGTTGATAAGCTGATTCAACAGTAATGCGGCTAATATTAAGTTGTGATGCTAAATTTCTGTGTGAGGGTAGACGTGTGCCAACAGAAATAGTCCCTTGTATAATTTCAGCTTTTATATATTCGTAAATTTGCAAGTAAATAGGTGTGTTACTTTGTAATTGCAATGGGATAGTAAAATCCATATAAAACTCTCCTTTAAAACTGACCTTATAAAAAATACTGAAACTGCCACTTAAGTAAAGGGCAGTCACTTTCTATAATAATGATATAACATTTAGAAAATTAAATAAATAGTTAAGGGAGAGTTAAAAATGAATGTTAAAGAAGTAGTAACAGAAGAGCAATTACATGAAGTATTACCTGTTTTACAGCAATTACGAACACAACTTTCAAAAGAGGAAACAGGCACTTTATTTCGAAATATGAAAGAAGAAAATTATAAACTATTCTCGCTGCGTAATGAAGATGATGAAGTTGTTAGCCTTGCAGGTGTAGCGATTTGTACGAACTTTTATAATAAGAAGCACGTTTTCGTATATGACCTTGTAACGGCAGACGCACATCGTTCAAAAGGACATGGAAATGTATTACTTTCGTATATAGAGAACTGGGGAAAGGAAAACGGATGTGAGTCTATCACCCTCACGTCAGCATTTTCAAGAATTGATGCTCATCGTTTTTATGAAAGAGAAGGGTATGATAAGGTGAGTTATTCTTTTCATAAAGAATTATAAATAATAAGAAGAAGCTGTCTCGAAAAGTTGGGAACAGCTTCTTCTTATTATTATTTCTCAAGTTATTATTGAACCGTAAATAGGTTGTAAGTTATGGTATATGTATTTGAAAAGGTTATATAGTGTTATTGTATCGAATTGTTTTAAGTAATAATAAAGAGAATGATTGGAGCGCTTATACTTGAAAAAAATAAAGAAACTATCAATCCCTAATGATGCTAGAGTTATTGTCATATCGGATATTCATGGAGAATTAAATCTTTTAAAAGAAGCACTACATAAAGTTAACTTTAAAGATGAAGATTATTTAATTATTAATGGAGATCTTTGCGAGAAAGGACGAGATAGCGTAGGTGTAGTAAACTACGTTATGAATCTTGTAAAGAACAATTCAAAGGTTCACGTTGTTGAAGGGAATTGTGAAGTTTTAGTTGATGCTCTTCTAAATGAAAATCCTCGTCTTATTAATTATTTATGTACGAGGAAGCATTCAATTTTTAATGAATGGCTAGAGCAATTGGATTTTTCAGTTCATGAAGGTACTTCAATTCGTGAAGTGAAAGAAGCATTGCTAAGTGAATTTTCACAAGAACTATATTGGCTAACGGAGTTGCCAACAGCGATTGAAACAGAAGATTATATTTTTGTGCATGCAGGGCTAGAAGATAGAGTAGATTGGAAAGAAACAGAGCGCAAAAATGCGATAGCAATGCCGGAGTTTTTTTATAAATCACATAAAGCAAATAAGTATGTAATAGTTGGTCATTGGCCAGTCGTGAACTATTCTGAAGAAGCACCGTCTAACAATCCAGTTATTGATGAGGAGAAAAAAATTATTGCAATTGATGGAGGAAATGCAATTAAAGAAGCAGGACAATTAAATGCATTTATTATTCAGAGGAAACAAACGGGCGATACATTTTCTTATACATATGTAGACTATTTCCCACAGTATGAAGTAATAGCGGATTTTAATGCGAATTCAGAAATGCAGGGCGGAGTGACATATCCGTATTATTACATAGAGCCTATCGAGAAGATGCAAGATTACACCGTATGTAAGCAAAAGGAAACGAATAATTTGCTCACTGTAAAAAATGAATATATGAAACAACTTGAGTCAGGTGAATATACAGTGAAAACCGATATTTCTTGTGCGCAAATAAGCGTTAGGAAGGGAGATATCGTTTCTCTCATTGATGATAGCTGTTCAGGATATGATTTAATTAAAAAAGATGGCGTAGAGGGTTGGATAGAGAAAGGGATTTTGCTTGAGGTGAATAAAAAGGGAAATAATATATTGAGCTGAAATAGGAGGGGATAACCTCCTATTTTTTATTACCTATTTTACAATCACATATTTCAATTAACCTTTTAAATTAGTGGACTGCTTGCTGTCTTTAATAAGTAAATAAATCGTAGTCGGCAGAATGATAAGCGTCATTCCTAAAAGAATTGCTAGTATAGCATAACCTCTATAGGGAGCAGAAACGATAAAAGGAAGTATCGCTAAAAAAATCCCTGCTATCATCATTGAAATACTACTAATATTTGAAGCTCTTTTTTCAAGGTACTTATCATTCCATTCTAATGAAACGGTTGATTTAGTCGTATCAATTTTGGAACTGAAATAACCTATTAATATAAATAAAAGCCCTAATGCTAAAAATATGAAATGATCAAGAGGGAGTGAAAAGCCAAGAGCAATGAGGGCGATGACAATATCGACAAAAAATAAGAATAGTAATATTGTGTTGCCGATCCAATGGAGAAATTTCTGGTTACTCGCTGCTTTAGATAAAGCTAAAAATATAAAGAATAAGAAGGAACATATAATTATATTTACGATTACAAAAGTGCTTTTATCCATTGTTGATGTAGGCGTTCCATTGAAGTCCCATTTCGTAACAATATTTGATGGTAAGAAGAAATATAGAATAATATTTGTGGTAACAATAGTGAGAAATAAAGCAATACTAAATCGATTATTCACTGAATCACCAGCTTTCTAAATCAATAATTGGTATCTAATAACAAAATTATACAATATAATATATGATATTAGTTTTGATTTTTCTGAAAAAACATTATAATTATATATGAAATAAAGAGGAATGCAGGAGGGAATTATGCAAAACGTTGTATTAAAGGGGAAGAAAGTTACAATTCGTACAATAGAAGAATCGGATATAAAAACATTATGGAATATCATATTTAAAGAAGAAAGCCCAGAATGGAAGAAATGGGATGCGCCATATTTCCCGTTCTCAATGCAAGAATACTCTTCCTATAAAGAGAAGATGCAAAATCGTTTGAAAGAAGAACCACTGTCAAATTTAATTATAGAAAATAACGGTCAAATCATTGGGACAGTCGGGTTTTATTGGGAATATAAAATGACGCGTTGGTTAGAGATGGGAGTTGTGATTTATGAGCCAACATACTGGAATGGTGGATATGGTACAGAAGCATTGAAATTATATAGAGATTTGCTATTTGAAAAAATGGAGATTGGTAGAGTAGGAATCACGACTTGGTCTGGCAATGAACGAATGATGAAAGTAGCAGAGAAAATAGGAATGAGCTTAGAAGGTAGAATGCGAAAGTGTCGTTATTATAACGGAACATACTATGATTCTATTCGAATGGGCATGATTCGTGAAGAATGGGAAGCGCTATGTGTAACGAAGGGGTGAGAAAGATTGTACGCTATCATTGCTACATTTGATCGTGTGTTTACTAATAAAATTACAGAATTACAAAATAAATTAACAAATGTAATTGGAACAAATCAATTAGCTGGAGTAGAACCTCATATAACGATTGCGGATTATAATGAGTTGGATGTTAATTTGTATATTGAAAAATTAAAGGAATTTGTAGCTATTCAAGAAAACATGTCTGCAGTCACTTTTCCTTCTGTTGGAACTTTTCCTACTAACGGTACGGTTTTTCTAGCGCCGACTGTTACCGATGATTTATTGAGACTTCATCATTTTTATCATGATCATTTCAAAACTTTTCATGATAATTCAAATTCATATTATGTACCAGGAAAATGGGTTCCGCATTGCACGATTGCGAATCATTTGAATTCAACTCATTTTTTAAGTGTGATGGAGTATATATATGAGAATTTTGATGTTACAACAGCTTCGATTGAAAAGTTAAAATTAATTAAGGTCAATTATGAAAATGGTTCTGCCGTTTCTTCTAGTATATTAGCAGAATATAATTTAAAGAGAATGGAGACATCGAGATGACATATATAATTAGAGAAATGAAGCAAGAAGATATTCAGGCTGTACAATCAGTAGCGAAAATAGCTTGGCATGATACATATGAAGGCATTATCCCGAGAGAGATTCAAGATAGTTTTTTAGACGAGGCATATTCTGATGAAAAAATGAAATATCGCCTTAAAAATACACATTTATTCGTTGCGGAAGAAGAGGGAGAAGTAATAGGATTTGCGAACTTTTCACCTGTTAGACTACAAAACGAAGCAGAATTAGGGGCAATTTATTTGTTACCAGATCAGCAAGGAAAAGGGATCGGAAGTGCTTTATTACAAAGAGGGATTAAGGCATTAAATGGGATACGGAAATTGTACATACATGTAGAAGCTGCAAATGAAAAAGGAAAACGCTTTTATGAAGCGAAAGGTTTTGCTGAATTAGAGCAATTTGAAGAAGACTTTGAAGGACATATGATGCAGACAGTAAGGATGGTTTTATACGTATAAGGAGGACTAG
>Ga0209463_1002144_pt1 | contig 11122 bp, 11 predicted proteins | sample AgamicMgSfrz_FD_187169 | JGI IMG/M metagenome (GOLD analysis project Ga0209463, IMG submission 187169) | Agave microbial communities from Guanajuato, Mexico - Mg.Sf.rz (SPAdes) (version 2) | ecosystem: Host-associated > Plants > Phyllosphere > Phylloplane/Leaf | place: Guanajuato, Mexico... | reverse complement strand
GGCTTTTTTTGTTGGCTTCTTTTCACAACATCCAAACATTTTAGGAGGAAACCACCATGTATCAATCATTAATGACAGTAAGAGAGACTCAAATCGCAATTAAGGAAGTTAAAACATTTTTCGAGGATCAATTAGCAAAACGCCTTGAACTATTCCGCGTATCTGCACCATTATTCGTAACGAAAAAATCAGGATTAAACGATCACTTAAACGGTGTAGAACGTCCAATTGAATTTGATATGTTACATTCAGGAGAAGAATTAGAAATTGTTCATTCACTAGCGAAGTGGAAAAGATTCGCATTACATGAATACGGATATGAAGCTGGTGAAGGTTTATATACAAACATGAACGCAATCCGTCGTGATGAAGAACTTGATGCAACACATTCCATTTACGTTGATCAATGGGATTGGGAAAAAATCGTTCAAAAAGAATGGCGTACTGTAGATTACTTACAACAAACAGTACAAACAATTTATGGAATATTCAAAGATTTAGAAGGTCACTTATTTGAAAAATATCCGTTCCTTGGAAAGTATTTACCAGAAGAAATCGTGTTCGTTACTTCTCAAGAACTAGAAGATAAATATCCAGAATTAACACCGAAAGATCGTGAACATGCAATTGCGAAAGAACACGGTGCAGTTTTCATTATCGGAATTGGTGATGCACTTCGTTCAGGTGAAAAGCATGACGGACGCGCAGCTGATTATGATGATTGGAAATTAAACGGTGATATTCTATTCTGGCACCCAGTACTACAAGCTTCGTTCGAATTATCATCAATGGGAATTCGTGTTGATAGTAAATCACTTGATGAGCAGTTAACGAAAACTGGTGATGACTTTAAACGTGAGTATGATTTCCATAAAGGTATATTAGAAGATGTACTACCATTAACAATTGGTGGTGGTATTGGACAATCAAGAATGTGCATGTACTTCTTACGTAAAGCACATATCGGTGAAGTGCAATCTTCTGTATGGCCTGATGATTTACGTGAAGCTTGCAAGAAAGAAAACATTCATCTGTTTTAATTAATATAAATGTGAGGGAGAGTAGCTTGAAAATAGAGTTACTCTCCCTTTTTTATTGTGTAAACTAGTGGTTTGCAGTGGGTGTTACTAATGGTTTCTTTCTTTTTTATCTCCTTTTATGTAATAATTTGTTAAAGGAGGGGACGTTATGAGCTTAGGAGAACAGTTAAAAAAACTACGAGAGTCAAAGGGATTTTCACAAGAGGATGTTACGATAGATGAGTTAATAAAAGGGAATCAAAGCTTTAAAGAGAAAATACATATTGATGAAGAAGATGAGGGTTTTGAGAAAGGGAATGAATTTGGTTTTTATATTGGATGTAGTTTGCTAATTTTAAGTGCTTTCATTGATTATGAAGGAGTTCAAGAGATTTTATTAGGAGTTTCCCTATTCATGATGGTATTTTACTCGGATGTGAAGAAAGTTATTTTGAATGAATATAGATCGTTTTTTCATGGAAAAGAGCGGTAAAATATAAAATGAGAAGGGTCAGTTATATTTCCTAGGAAAGGATATAACGAATAATAAAATCATTTTATATTGATTTTAGGATATTGATAATATGTTAAAGAACGATTTGGATAGAGTCTTGAAATCTATGTGTAAAATGATAATATATTTTTAAAAGCTCAAACAAGTATAACCACGTTCTAAAGTTAGGACGTGGTTAATAATATAGTGGTTTAATTTATAATACATCACTTACTTGTTACCGAGTTCTTCCGCTAAACCGATTAAAATGCCTTCGGTTCCCCGAATGTAACAGACACGATACGAGTTCTCGTACTGAACTACTTCGCCAACGAGCTGAGCACCATGTTTAGTAAGTCTGGATACCATTTCGTCAATGTCTTCAACGGTGAACATGACGCGTAAATAACCGAGGGCGTTTACAGGAGCTGTCCGGTGATCTGCTATAGTAGGCGGGGTGAGAAATCGCGAAAGTTCAATTCGACTATGGCCATCTGGCGTAACCATCATAGCAATCTCTACGCACTGAGAACCGAGTCCTGTTACACGACCAGCCCATTCACCTTCGACAGTTGCTCTACCTTCGAGTTTCAAACCAATCTCCTCGAAGAAAGAGATTGCATTATCAAGGGATTCTACAACGATGCTAACATTGTCCATTCTTAGTAATCTGTTGTTTGCCATAGTCTTTATCTCCTTATATGTATAAATTTATTATATAATTATCCTCATAATTATACTAAAATCTCTTCTAAACAAAAAACACCTTGTCACAGTGTAGGAAAATGTGACAAGGTGTTTTCGGGTATAAGTATATAATATCTTGTTAACGAACAACACTTCAAAAATCTTCTGCTATTGAGGTACGCATGAACTTTATTTCGTAAATGTTATTATGTTCAAGTAGTTTTAAAAATTTGATACTGTAGTTGTTATTCGATAGAACAATTTTGACTTTCTCGCAAAACATTCCTATTCTATTTTTATTTATATAGGAAGGAACTAGATTCATATAATTTGTTTTAAGTTTTACGAGTGGAAATTAACTCATCTGCACTAAAGGCTCAATTTTCGCCATAAATGATTGGTGCAGCGCCTCGACACCTGTTACTAAGTGAAGGCGATCAATAACGACAGACACTTTAATTTCTGATGTACTTACCATTTTAATATGAATATCTTCTTCTTTTAAAGTAGTGAACATATTCGCAGCAACACCAGGATTAGAGACCATACCAGATCCTACAATTGATACTTTTGCTAAATGATTTTCATATTCTACTGATTCATAGTGAAGTGCCTCTTTGTTTTGTTCCAATACTTCTAAAGTCTCTCTTAAATCATTAGAGTGGATGGAGAAGGAGAGATGAACAGTTCCTTCATTTGTAATACTTTGAATGATGATATCTACATTAATATGTGCCGCTGCTAATGTAGAGAAAACAGTTGAAAGCGAGCCTTGTTCCAATCCTTTCACTGTGATACGTGTAATATTATCTTCAAATGCAATACCTTTAACGATTGATTGTTGTTCCATGTTACATTCTCCTTTTACAATTGTTCCATTTTCTTGTTCCATACTTGAGCGAACTTCTAAAATGACATTATGATTTTTAGCAAACTCAACAGCACGCGGGTGTAATACACCAGCACCGAGGTTTGCAAGTTCTAACATTTCGTCATAAGAAATTTCATCTAATTTATAAGCATCTTTTACAACTCGTGGATCCGTCGTATATACGCCGGTCACATCTGTGTAAATATCACATTTTTTTGCGTTCAGTGCAGCAGCTAATGCAACAGCAGTTGTATCAGAACCACCTCGTCCAAGCGTTGTAATTTCAAAATCTTCACTGACTCCTTGGAAACCAGCTACAATAACAATCGTGCCTTTAGTAAGATAAGACTGAATTCGATCCGTATTAATTTCAGTAATCCGTGCACTACTATGTACAGATTCTGTCGTAATACCAGCTTGCCATCCTGTTAATGAAATCGCGTTATAACCTTTTGCTTGTAATGCCATCGTTAATAATGAAATAGTCACTTGCTCTCCTGTTGATAGAAGCATATCCATTTCGCGTTTACTCGGATTTTCTGTAATAGCGTTAGCAAGTGCTACAAGTTCATCTGTACTTTTTCCCATTGCCGAAACGACAGTGACGATACTATGTCCTCGTTCATATTCTTCAATAATTAAATTTGCTACATGTTGAATGCGCTCAACGCTTCCGACAGAAGTGCCACCAAATTTTTGTACAATCATTTCCATTACGAATTCCTTCTTTCATCCATTTTTAAGAATAGATTAGGACATATATAAATCCCAATATTCCTGTAGTTACCAGAGAAAAACAAAAAACACCATCTCAAATAAGTGAGGATGGTGCTGTTACAGGAAAAGGGAAACAGAAAACGGAGCTAATAAAAAAACCGCCAAAAAAGGAATACCATAAAAATGATATCTCTTTTTTGTAGATAGCTCTTCATACGTACACGTCTGTACATATGACAGTTCTGTTTCTATTCGAAAACAGCCCCAATCGATATATGCAGAGAAATGTATCGATTTCGGCAATACTTCCTTTCATCTAATTTCCTAGACATCTCTGTGTCTCCATTAGAATACTCATAAGTATCGCAACCTCTATCTCACGTTTTAGGCGAGAGTGTTTGATTTATGAAGTTGTTGGTAACATTTGTTTTATAATAATTTAAATTTTTCGTGGAATCAAGTGTTTTATATATATTTTAAAAATTCTTTCTATTACTGAGAAAGTTTGTGAAAAATGTAGCAAAATAAATTTATTACATGTACATTAACATTATAGTCCATTGGAGGTGGAAGAATGCAGAGGAAAAAGCCTATTTATGTTTCGGCAGAAATGAAAACAACAATGGAGAAATTATGGGAGTATACGCAAGAACCAGATTTACATACAGAATGGGATGCTCGCTTTACTGAAATTTCATATTTAGAGAAAAAAGAAGGAGAACCACAGAAGTTTTTATATAAAACAAAAATCGGATTTGGACTTGAAATAGCTGGGGAAGGGGAATCGATAGGTGAAATAAGAAAAGAAACAGGTGAAAGAATTTCTTCTTTAAAATTTTGGACAGACAATCAATTATCACTTATACAAATTGGACGTGGTTATTGGAAGTATACACCGCGTAAAAAATACATTCATTTTGAGACGCAATATGATTATGATACTAGGTATGGTCGTCTAGGGAATGTAATAGATTCATGTATTTTTCGACCGTTATTAGGCTGGGCGACTGCTTGGAGTTTTGATGCTTTAAAATTATGGTTAGAAAAAGGACTGCATCCTAGGTTGCTAATGAGAAGAACGATGACATATTGGATCGTATGTTTTTTATTTGCATTTGTATGGATGTATCAAGGAATAGTGCCGAAACTAGTGTTTACTCATTCAGAAGAAGTAAAAATGCTCTCTGTGATGATTGGTTCAACTTCACATAGTATTTTTGTACTTAAAATAATTGGAATACTAGAAATTATTTTTGGTATCATATGGCTGTTACCATTTCCAAAACGAAAAGTATTTATAGTACATATTTTTATGTTAATAGCCTTAACGCTAGTGGCAGGCTTTACGAATATCGCAAGCTTTACAGAGCCGTTTAATCCAATTACATTAAACGTTCTACTAATGGGGTTATCGATTGTCGGTTATATAAATAGTTTTGATTTACCAAGTGCAAAAAATTGCAAGAGGAAGAGAAAGGGATAGTGTATGGCTAATATTTATGAAAAACTATTAGGAGATTCTTATAAAAAACTTCATCCGAAATTACAGAAACGCTATGAGATTACAGAAGAAAATAGCTTTACTGGAGAAGGAAAGATGGATGAAATTTACGGTGGTTCTTTTTTCGTAAAATTAATATTAAAAATTGCATCGAAGTTTCGAATGTTTTTCTCTGAGAGAGGTAAGGAAGTGCCATTTACAATACATAATACCGCTGAGCGTGATGAACATGGACATGAACTTGTGCGGTGGAATCGTACTTTTTATTTTCATAATAAGAAAAGATATTTTAATGCGGTAATGAAAATTGATGAAAATGAAATTGTAGATTATTTTGGTGAACCACATATACTCGTCTCTACATTAAATTTTCATATTGATGAGTTAGGGGCAATGCATATTTCTTCGAAGAAACAATGGTTTTGTATGTTTGGAAGAAAAATCTCTTTACCGAAACTTTTATATGGGGAGGCAAAAATTGTTGAAAGTTATGATGACGAATTACAATGTTTTCGAATTCATGTTCAAGTAAGAAATCCGTTAATGGGTTCGCTATTTTCATATAAGGGAACATTTGTGGAAAGGAAATAAATGATATGAAAAATATAATAGTCGGGCTTGCTTGTTATATTATTTTTCTAATATGTGAGTGGTCAAATGTAAACCCAGTTGAAGCAATTATTTTATTATCTATTTTGTTATTTATACCGATGTCATTTTGCATTATTGATAAGAAAATAAGAAATGGATCGTATGTACTCTTTTATAAATTTGTATCGATTTTATATCCAATCGCAGCAATTAGTGCAATGCTGGCTTTCGTAACAAATCACTTTTTCTTTGCGCTACTTTGGTTTGTATACACAGGAATTGTTGCGTTATTTGGTATAAATAGATTACTAGAAAGAGGATGGAAACCGTTAGAAGAGACAGCTATCGATAGTGCGTTTATTTATTTGTTTTTAGGTGGTTTCTGGTTTTTTGCTTCTGTAGCAAAGATTTCGATTATGCAGTTTACTTCTGACATTGTTTTACTCACAGCTGCACACTTTCATTATTCGGCGTTTCTATTGCCATTATCAGCTGGTTTAATAGGGCGGAAGAGAGAAAAGAGCAGTAAAGTATATGATGCGATTATGTCTATCATTGTCATTTCACCTATGACAGTTGCGATTGGAATTACATACTCAAGGGTATTTGAATTTTTTGCAGTGTGCCTATATTTATGTGCGATTTATGGGTATGGGATTTATGTTTGGCGCACGAAATTTAATGCTATCAGCGCAAAAATCCTCCTAGTCATATCGTCTAGTACACTCATGGTAACAATTATGTTTTCACTTATATACTCGTATGGGAATTTGAAACATGTAATGACGATTACAATTGCTCAAATGGTTTGGATTCACGGTGTTGTTAACGGAATTGGAGTAGCATTACCGGCATTTGTCGGCTGGATGATTGAAAAGAGTGCTCCGAATTATAAATACTACGGGAAACCAATGAGCAGGTTAAGAGGAAATGTGAAAATTGGTGAGGTGTTTTTACATAGTAGAAATTTAGTAGAAAGTAAGGAATACACAGGTTTAGTTGATAATATGAAGGATTTTCATAGTGAGGCATTTGACACGGACAAGATTCCTGTAAGTATTATTCGTTTTTATGAAAATACAAAAGAGTATGAGTTACAAGCGCATATTAAATGGACTCGTTGGTTTCGCCCCTTTGCATTTTGTTATGAGAAAATGAGTAAGCGTGTAGGACAAATACATTTAGGAATGGGCGACAAGTGGGAAACGATGCATGGTTCTATCCTAGGGGTAATAGATGAGAAGGATGGAAGAGAGAATGTAAGGGCTTGGCTAAGAAAAAATGAAGCAGGAGAGTCTATTTTTGCAGCTCTTTACTCAAAACATACATATAAGAATGAGACGTATATGAATATCGGATTACCTTTACCATATTCGAATATGACGGGGGTTTTGAAATTATGTAATAGGAGTAATGATTTAATTATTACTAGTAAGCTGAGAAGAAATGGTAAGGGAGATGAGGGGATTTATTTACACACTCGCTACTTTACAATCCGTTTACCGTTAGCAGAGACATTTATTATTAAAGAGGGCGCAAATCAAATATTAGAAGCTAACCATAAAATGTGGATATTCGGAATCAAGTTTTTAGAAATTGATTATGAGATTAAGAGATTAGAGGAGAAGTAAGAAAAACTTGGAGAGATTCCAAGCTTTTTATGTATGGGTAATGGTCATAGCAACTTGTTTATCTAAGTCATTGTCCCAAACACGTTGAATTTCAAACGTACCTTTTTCAAAAAATAATGGAAATCTTTCTTTAAACCAATCTTGCATAGGGAGATTTAGTGCTGTATCGATTGGTACCCATAATAATTCGCCTTCAGGAGGATTCAAAAGGAGTTCACCTTCAACTGAATCTGTCCAATAGTTAAATACCATATATCGAACATTTTCTTTCGGGTTTACGTATTCATCTAATCCCTTAAAAATTAAATTTGAAACAAGTAATCCAGTTTCTTCTTCTACTTCTCGCTTAGCAGCTTGAACGATACTTTCTGGAAAATCCACTTTACCGCCAGGAGCGATGTAACCAGGGAAGCCTAGATGATTGGGGCGCTGTATTAGCAATACGTCGTTATTTCGCTGAATCATACTCATTGTATACATACGGTGTTCTATATCTTTCCAATTCTTGCTCATATGAATCTCTCCTCTTATAAAACCTTATAGTTTTTAACTATAGTTACTTATGACAAAAAATACAATAATAATACAAAATTATACAAATTTCAATTGACTATTACTAATTTTCAGAACTATAATTAGTCTGTTATATAAATACATTGTACTTGAGAGGGGAATATGTTCTATGAAAAATAGAATAATTGCAGCAGGAATAATTGCAGTTAGTATATTATCTTATTCATCTAGTAGTTTCGCACAAACAAAAAAATTTCCAGATGTCCCAGCTAAACATTGGGCAGAAGATTCTATTTACTATTTAGTAGATAAGGGTGCAGTTACGGGTAATGATAAAGGAATGTTTGAGCCAGGAAAAGAAATCACTCGTGCAGAAGCCGCTACAATGATGGCTAAAATCTTAAACTTACCAATCGATACAAATGCTAAACCATCCTACGCTGATTCTCAAAAACATTGGGCTACTCCAATAATCGCAGCAGTAGAAAAAGCTGGTGTTGTTAAAGGTACAGGCAATGGATTTGAGCCAGATGGAAAAATCGACCGCGTTTCAATGGCATCTCTTATTGTAGAAGCTTACAAATTAGAGTCTAAAGTAAACGGTACTCCAGCAACTAAATTCAAAGATTTAGAAACATTAAACTGGGGTAAAGAAAAAGCTAACATCCTAGTTGAATTAGGAATCTCTGTTGGTACTGGTGATAAATGGGAACCTAAAAAAATTCTAACTAAAGCAGAAGCCGCTCAATTTATTAAAAATGCAGATTCCCTTAAAATAGGTAACCCTTTATTAGAAAAGGTAGTTATTATTGATCCTGGTCATGGAGGATTTGATCCAGGGAATCCAGGGCAAGGTGTAGAGGAAAGTAAAATTGTATTTGATACATCTTTAAGATTACAGAAGTTGCTAGAAAAAAATACACCTTTAAGACCTTTGTTAACACGTGAAGAGAACGGAAATCCAGGAAGTAACAAAAATGAATCTCTTGCGAATCGAGTGAAATTTGGTCAAGAGAACAATGCAGATATATTTGTAAGCATTCATGCAAATTCTTCTGAAAATCATGATGGTCATGGAACGGAAACATATTATTATAAAAAATCCAAGCGTGGAGAAGAGACACAGATTGAAAAGGATAGTGAAGTATTAGCGAAGAAAATTCAAACACGAGTAGTAGAAGCACTACATACAAGAGATAGAAATATAAAAGACAATCACTCACTTTATGTAGTAAATAATAATACAGTACCAGCAGTTTTAACAGAGCTTGCTTTTATTGATAATAATATAGATAATGGTAAATTAGCTACTGAATCAGGAAGACAAATTGCTGCTGAGGCAGTTTATGCTGGGATTTTAGATTATTATGAGTGGAAAGGTTTCGATGTTGCAAAATATCGTTTAGCTAAATAACAATGCTGATTGCTAAGCCCATCGTCTACATAGAGGTGGGCTTTTTTGTGAGTTTATGTAATTTTGTATCGGAATAAAAAGATATATCGTATTATGCTGATTATGAATAAAATAATGGTAGATTAGTTTATTTTTATCACGTATACTTTTACTGTTGACTATTTAAGAGTTTGTTAGTTTAATAGGGAAAATTATACGATAAAGGGAGGCAAGTTAACACGGGACAAGCATATACATAACGTGTTAAAAAATTTATGAAAAAAGTTATTTCTAATGTGTTAGCAGTGACAGTCGCACTTCAAGTAGTGATGGCTCCAGCAACTTCGTTTGCATCTACAAAAGAATTTCCAGACGTTCCGAAAAATCATTGGTCATTTGAAGCGATTACTGATTTAACGTCAAAAGGGGTTATTGCAGGGTACGATAATGGTAAATTCGGGTTCGGAGATGTTGTAACTCGTGAGCAAGTAGCAGCATTAATGTATCGCGTATTAAAACCAGAAGCAAAAAGCGATTATAAAAATCCATACTCTGATATTAGCGCAGGAACGACGATGTTCCCAAAAGAAATCTTGGCATTGACAGATATGGGGATTTTCGTAGGTGATGGTAAAGGGACATTTAGGCCGAAAGAGTCGTTAACTCGTGCTGAGATGGCAGTAATTATACAGAATGCTTTTAAGTTTAAAATAAAGGCTCAACATACGTTTAATGATGTACCAAGCACGCATTGGGCAAATGATGCAGTTAGTGCATTAGAATCTAACGGCATTACAGCAGGTAACGGAGCAGGTGCATTTAATCCAACTAGTGTTTTAACACGTGAAGAATATGCACAATTTTTATTTAATGCTATGGCATCGTATATCAATCTAGATATAACGTTACCATCTAATATAACAGCACAAGAGATTGATAATTTTATTGAAAAATGGCATCCTGACAGTCCTCTTATTGGAACGGGACAAGATTTTATTCAAGCACAAAATGAGTATGGTGTGAGCGCACTGTATTTAGCTGCACATGCAATCTTAGAATCTGCCTATGGTAAATCAGAAATTGCATATCGTAAGCATAATTTATTTGGTCTAAGAGCGTATGATCGCGATCCATTTGCATATGCAAAATATTTACCGTCATACAAGCAAAGTATTTCGTACAATGCTGATTATGTAAGAAAGAACTATTTAGAAGAAGGTGCTAATCATTTCAATGGCTACACATTACCTGCTATGAATGAAAAGTATGCAACTGATAAAGAATGGGCTGGCAAAATCGCTAATATTATGGAGCGTATTAAACCGTTTAACAAAAAAGATTATCAAAATGTAAAACGATTACCAAAAAATCCTAACACATTAAATGTAGAGGCATTAGGTGAGGCGATTCCATATAAAAATTATGCAAAAGATGCAACAGCTACTGTTCAATTAGTAGGTTCTTACTATCAAGTACCATATCCATTTGGCTATACGATTAAAAGTGTACCAAATATTACGCAAAATGAAGTTGGGAAATTAGAAAATGGTAAGAAAGTAAATGTATATCGTGAAGATCCAAACGGCTGGGTAGAATTTTCATTTGAAAATGCTCAAGAAAAATATTGGACATTGAAGAAGAACTTAAAATTATAAATAAAAAAGGTGTTTTCATTTATGAAAACACCTTTTTTATATTTTTACCAA
>Ga0209463_1002141_pt1 | contig 11125 bp, 15 predicted proteins | sample AgamicMgSfrz_FD_187169 | JGI IMG/M metagenome (GOLD analysis project Ga0209463, IMG submission 187169) | Agave microbial communities from Guanajuato, Mexico - Mg.Sf.rz (SPAdes) (version 2) | ecosystem: Host-associated > Plants > Phyllosphere > Phylloplane/Leaf | place: Guanajuato, Mexico... | reverse complement strand
ATATCTATATAATGGAGAAAGAACAAATGTTCTTATTTGAGGGAAGAGGGTAATGAATTGGATAAACAAGAAATGAAAAATCTGTACAACGAACTAAAAGAAATGTACAAAGTAAAACATCTAATTAAGGAGAATACCGAAAGAGTTTTTGTTTTGGAATCTCCTCACATAGATGAGTTAATAAATGGTGCTCCTGTATCTGGCTTATCTGGTAAAGCGATGAGCAAAGTTATTTATAATGGAGAAAAGACTGAAGCGTTAGGAATTATTTTAAAAAGAGAATTCGAAGAAAATAAAGAGGGTAGCGGTAAAAACGGTGTCATGAATATTTGTCCTATCCCAATGCAAAGAACAGCCTATCTAAACGAAGAAGTAACGAAGCTGTATGGAGAATTTAATGCAGAAAAGTATAGTGAGTTCTTTGATATATTAGAAAAGCTAAGAACCGGTACACGCCTTACATATAAAGATGAGAAGAGAAACGAGTTGCAAGCAATTATCTTAGAAGACTTTAAAACGGAACTAGATAAATTAAAAGATAGAAACATTACAATTATTCCATGTGGCAAGACAGCAGAAACATTCGTAGAAGCAGCAGACATAGAAAATGCGAAATGGGAACTACTAAAAGGTACGCCTCACCCAAGTTTTGGCAATTGGCATAAAAAAAGGTACATATCGAATATAGAAAGCATGCTTAACTCTATAAATGGGAATTAAAGAGTAGTGCTCTTCTTTTATTTGCTCAATTTTATGGGAAATAGATTCATAACTTAAAGGAGCAACTAATTTATAATCAATACCCCTTCTAACTGTTAGAAGGGGTATTTTTATATCTATCTACGCAGGGTCTCTGCATTCATACACTTCATGAGGTTTCAACTTTCTTACTTTAAATGACTTCATTTCCCACCCGTTGGTGTGATAATCCTTTCTAATCGTCACAGTAAAAATATGAGAAGGTGGATTATGAGGACCAAAATACGACATTCCTTCAAGTGTTGCTTCAAACATCATGGAACCTGGATGGTCCAATTTTTTTATAGACAACACCTGCCGACAATCAAACCGTACTCCCTTACTATTTTTTGCCCCGTAATATTTTTCTGCTGCTTGTGTCATTTGGATATCTAATAAATCAATCACCGCATCTTCTAAAATATTTTCTCGTGTTGCTTTTGTCTTGGTGGATAAATCCCTTGTTGCATAAGCTGATGAAGCATTTGATACTAGCAACAAAATAAATGTAGTTACAATGATTTTTCTCATTTATGCATTTACCTCTCAGCATTCATTTAATTAGAAATCATTGAATTCGCAATTTTTATCAAATCACTTACTTCAATATTTTTCTTTGTAGATTGACTAATACCAATGGTGTACCTTATTTTCTCTCGCTGAAACAGAAACTGTTTCGCTGGAATATAATTTGGTTGATACAAAGCTTTCGTACCATCTTTTAGCGTGTATGATTCAAATTTATTACTTGCATACTCCTCTAGGGAGCTGTTAACAGTTGCAATTTTTAGTTGAAATAAACCACTTAACTTATAATTTCGATAACGAATAATGAGAGTATTATTATCTTCATGTGTATCAACATCTGTAACGTCAAAAGGGAAGTCTGCTGGTTTTAAAACATCAACATGATGTTTTTTCTCATATTTTTCTATGGCTTTAAATTCATTCATAAAAGGATTAGACCCGTTGTATACTTCATTAATGTTTGTAATTTGAGTTTTAGTAAATGAGACTTTCCAAATGAATGCAATTCTCTCATTTGCTTCTTTATTATCGTTAAAATAACCAATAAGGATTAGTTCGTTTTCTTTGGATGAAGGCAACCCTTTTATCATAAGCAAAGGTGTGTCTTCGCGTATTTCTGGAATATATACGTTTGGAGCCACGTATTTTTCTGCTTGTTCACTACCCATTCTCGTTAAAGAATGAACGAAATTGTACAAAGCAGGTCTAGTGTCTGAATATGCCCAAGCTACTTGAGTTTCTGGAAATAGTAAACCAATGGCAAGAATTAAGCATATAAACTGTTTCATTTCTGTACCTTCCTTTTTTAAAAATCTAGACCTGCGTTGTTTTTTATGTTCGTAAAAGAGTTACTTACATACATCTATTCTTGCTTGCAGTATAGGAGGTCCAAGCATTTCAGTTTTTGAATTCGAAGGACGAACTTGTACCTTCACATTTTTCATATCTGCTGTAATCAAATCAATCCGACCAGACCAAGTAGGGCTTTCTTCTTCAGGCGTTGGATACATACGGAATTGCCAACTAATTTCATTTGGTATGGTCGCATATCCTTCATATCCATCATAGCGTCCGTATGAAGATGGTTTAGGAAGATGTACGCCTAAAATACTGATGTTTGTTCGTGGAAAACTAGGGGGACTGCCTAATTGAACGTTGTAAACTAATGCTGACCCTTTGGCATTTTTAAGATTCTTATTGATAGGTTCTAATGCAATTGTACAGGGCATGTTATCAGCTTGTGTTTGAAGTGGATACATAGATACGATAAATATCGCCAAAATTGTTAGAGTAAAAAGCTTAATGGGAATCAGCTCCTTTTTTTATAGTTTTTTTATAACGAACTGTATCTATGCAGAATTGTTATAAAGAGGTAGTTACAATTATCGTAAATTTAAATGTATTAAACAGGGCAACACTAACTTCATGCTTAGGCAAAAAAAGGAGGGATTACGTTGTTAAAAGGGATTGCACTAATAATTGTATTAACGTTGTTATGTAGTTTTTATACGAATATGACATTTGCTAATCAAATGTCTCATACTGAAACCTTAGAGGCAGTTATAAAAGAGAAACTTTTGCAAGACGGCAATGATATAGAATCGTCTGTTAACGTCAAACTGATTAAGTTGGAGAAGGTACCTCGAAAAAATTATTACATAGCCTTATTTACGTTTAAATCCCAGTCAACGGACTATTTAGGAGAAGCTTCATTTGTCAAAGAGAATGGTGAATATCAGTACGCAGGCGGTCACGGGTATGGTGTAAACAGGATTAACCAAACAACCATTACGGTAGATAATCAGTTATACTTTATTATTTATGGTGAGAATTTCAATAAACGAATAAGTTCAATAAGTGCTAAGTTAGCGAATATAGCCATTAAATACGATATTAATTCGGTTAATTCGCCATACTTTGTTCATTTTCGGAAGTTGCCGTCTTTAAACATAAAGGACGTTTATCCGACGGATATTACATGCTTTGACCAAAAACATCACAAATTAACTTGGCATGAATGCGCAAGAGAATCTTAACATACTGAAGAAGGAACGCATTAAAACACAAGCACATTTGGAGGGAAAATGAAAAAACTACTAGTTACCTTAACCATGATGTTAACAATTGTCTATTTTATGCCTATGTCATCAATAAGCGCTTCTTCAAATGGCTTTTCTAACATCAAAATGCAAATTGAAGAACAGTTAAAAGAGAAACCCTATTTTGATTCATCCAAACCTGTAAAAGTAGTTAAAGTAGCCAAGACACCAAGTAAACGTTACTATATTGTTTTATTTACTTATAGTCCATACCACACAGAGCATTTAGGTGACGCGATATTTAAAAAAGAAAAAGAAAGGTATACATTCGTTGGTGGATTGGCTTCTACTGACCAAAACGTAAATTATTACGCTATGTACCTTGATAATGTTCCATATAATTTGGTTTACGGGTTTAATGAGGAGAATCGTATTCAGACACTACGACTTGCTACTTTGGATAAGAAGTCTTCATACACTGCTTTAATTAAGAAGGGAACGTATTTTGTACATTTTAAAAAGCTGCCACGTAATACTAATATAGAAAGAATGAAGCCTTTCTATGTTGATTGCTATGGAAAAGATAACAAGCTAATTCCCTGGGCTGAGTGTGCGAAGTAAGTTCATATAACGATTTAAATAATTTCTTTTGGTAAGAGCACACTACTTTTTAGGAGGTGTGTATTCTTATGAGAAAAATAACTCTTATAACACTCATTACATCTATTCTTTTACTAGTAAGCAATAGCATAGAAGCTAAGGCGCTTGCTTTTCCTGAATTGCCATCGATAGAAAAATCCAAACAGTGGAGCGTTGAGGTCACCAACCCCGATACTCATGACACTGACTTAGCACAAGCAAAGAGGGGAGTGTATCACACATATAGTTTAAATGTGAAAAACGTAGGGAAAGACGTAGATGATGTAAAAGTTCAATTATTTCGAAATGAACCCAATTCGAATACCAAATATGGACTTTTACCAACTATCGAGATACCTCAACTTTCTCAAAAAGACGGACATCCCTTACATGTTTCTAATTTCGGGTTGTCAGAAACAGCAACCGATTTAAACATTGTGATAACATGGAAGGAACAAGACGCGGAAAGATTATATCAAGAAACATTTACGTTTCACCAAAAATAGAGCTTCAAAAATATTGAGGCTCTATTTTTAATTGGGTTTATTTAAGACACTCTGTTCTTCTTATAAACAGTTGTTTTCATACGAATACTACTAAATGATATAATATAAATACAGAAAAAGAGCATTTTTTATGCGTGAAAAGTGAGGTGAAAAAAATGGGGTGTTTAGAATGCGGCGAGGAAACAAACGGCAAATGGATTTGTGAAGAATGTGATGTGAAGGCAATTAAAGTTTATAAGGATTGGAAACAAAAGTAAGACAATTATCTTTGCGCATTTGGGTTTCCAAGGGGATAATTTCATGAATTATTTATGTCATTTTTATTTTATGAAATAAAAAGAATTTAAAACCCCGTTACAATAATCTCTGTTACTTTTTTCAATTATGTCAACTATTGATACGGAAATTGGTATAAAGAGAAGTACCGCTCCACTATTGATGAGTTAAAAGAAATAATGACTGTTTCTTCGTAACATAAAAAACAAAAAATAAAAAAAGAGTAGGTCTAAATGAAACAGCACCTACTCTTTTTTTATTTAAACTATCCTTTTTATCCTTTTTGTTAATCAATTGTCAGTGCTTGATAAAAGGTTTTCCCTAAATAGGTATACGTGATATTCACTGAATGAACCACTGTCTTGTGGTGAAGAGAAAGGGCATATCCTGAATTAATAGAATCCAAGCCGTCTTTGTTTTTTTTCAGGGGGGGAATAGGCGTTGTACGATAATCAAAAAAATGATAATCTTTTTCGTCAAATGTATCAGAAATGACAAAACCTTTTCCGTGTCCTTGCAACTTGGCGATGTCGGGTTTCTGGTTGTCGTTCACATACACATTTTTAATGTGGACATCTCGAAACCCATCGTTATCTAAGGTTATCACAATCGATTTTTTTGACTTAGTTGTTCCCGCTACATTGGCATCAAGTTTTGGTTGAGCTAATAAAAAATAAAATCCGATTCCCACTGCAATAATAATTAAAATAAAAACTGTCCATTTTTTCTTCATTCGTTTCTTCTCCCTACATAAGCGATTTTAATGCTCTTATTTTATCATTTTTACCAATGTCCATTTGTCGATTTTTGGCAGGTAATTCCGAATATTAGTAGATTTACTCCTAACAAAAAATGAGTTTGAAAATAGCATTCCAAGCTCATCTATTTGATTATTGCTTTTTGTATTCTGCATCCTGCATCCTCTTTTAATAATTGCGCTTGTATCTAATTATTAAGTCATGATAGCAGCAAACTTGTCATATACCTGTAGAAAAAAGGAGGAATGGAAGTGTATATACAAAAGAGCATTAATTTCAAGAGGGATGAAATACTAGAATCTGTACCAGTTTGTCTAAAAGAAGGCAATAGCAAAGAAATTTACTGCATGGGTATGTTAACTAAAAGACAAATCGCTCAAGGTGCTTATGAGGGACTACCCTACTATCAATTTGTATATTTTTATGGCAAAAGCCCTGTGAATTTCTCTGAAAGAGACTACGTTAAAATGCATAATGACTATTGCTTTGACACTGATTTAGAAATGGTTGCAGACTTTCGTTATTGTTACAGTGAACGTTCTTCTAATCCAGGTATATCTATGGAGAGAAAGATAGTGCAAGTGTCAAAAAGCTTTCGTAACCTCTAGCTTTAAAGAAAGAGCACCTTTAGACATATACACTAAAGGTGCTCTTTTTAATAAATACATAAATCTAGATACTATCATTTATAAATGTATAAGCTGTAATAGCACATGAACTATGGCATGTATGCTATGCTAGTAAAGTAGATGAAAAGGTTTTGGAAGGTGAAAAAGTGAAAGAGAAAGTAGAGAAAATTAATTATTTTAACCGAAAAGAGATTACTCGTCATGAAAAGTTGCAACGTGCAAAAGAACTATACATTGATTATATGGAGCAAGAACACTACGAATCATTTAGCAAGTTTAGTCCTCAAGCAAACAGCTATGTAATGGAACTGTTTGAAAAGTATACACCGAATCAACTAAAGGCATTTCGTAAATACGTGGGTATTCGTAAAAGAAAGAAAAAAAGAATAGCAGCAACAACTGTAGTGAATTCAGAAGCTGTTACTGATAACAAGTCGATTAATAGAAATCCAATGCTTCATGCATATGCTCAGCTAGGTCTACGCTTCGAATCTAAAGTAAAAGAAGTATTGTTAGTTCTAAACCAACACAAGAACATTGACTTTCAGGTAGTTGTTCCTGTAAAGGGTCATGGTACAAACGTGAGCCATCTTAAACCTGACATTGTAATTAACGATGACATTTGGATTGATTGTAAGTTATCTATTAACAGCAACCTTAAAGAAACTGCACTTAAGTATGAAGGACATTGTAGAATGTTAGAATTTTACTTATTAATGAGTGATGGAATTGGGTACGGAGTAGATAAGAAATCTGGTCAGCTTGTACGCTCTATTTGGAATATTTTAAAGCGAGCACAGCGTAGGATTAGCCCAGAGTTGTATGAACACTACATTTCCGAGTTTCAGAAATTAGAGCAAGAATATCTTGATATACAGGGAACGAATCAAGAAGAAGTGACAAGTTTATAAATGAAAAGAGCCAATAGAGGATAGAATTAAGTCTTTAATATGAAAAATATGTTTTAACTCATTAATATTATAAAAAAACACCAGTATTACATATTAAGTACTGGTGTTTTTGACTTTATTGTCTTAAAAAATATCATCTACATATAACTGTGTACTTCTTCTTTTTGATTTTAATAATCGCATAAAATCATTTTCTAAGGGAAGTTAGGTAACCTTTAATTTCGGGTTTTCAGAACAGCTAATTGCATTTGATAAAAAATCTTTAAATGAGCCGTTTTTAATTTGCGTGTAGTTAATTTCTATATAAATATATCCGCTTTGTTCAGCCTGCTTTCTCTTGTAATTATCCTTCCATTGCTGGTATTTAAAATTTTCTATTGTTTGATGAAACCTCTCAATAAACTTATAGTGTTGGTCTCCGTGTACTTCAATTATTACTTTACTATGTGTCAACTCAAAATCAAATGGAAGTCGATGTTTTGTATGAGGATTTATGACTTTAAATGTATCAAATTGTGTTTTAAATAATAAATTCTTGGATTTTAACCAGTCTCCTACAGCTAATTCTCCACTTGAAATTGTTGCTCTGCAATAGTGTTCAAATTTCCCAACCTTAAAGTCACTAAATTTACAAGCATATTCATCCTCACAAGACTTGCATTTAACAATAACAATAGGTTGGATATATGTTCCTCTCACACTCACTAACTCCTGGTTGTAATGACTTGGCTTTTTGAATTCGATTGCAATATAAGGAAGTTCAGAAGAAATATTAATATTCTTAGGGATTTTCTTTTCTTCACTTGCATACTCTCGGTTAGTTTTACGAATATCTTTCTTTTGTTCGCTAGCAATACGAGAGCCTTTAGGAATAAATCTAAACCAATCGTAATAATGTAATTCATTAAACCATTTTATTACTAATTCAGAATCATTTGATTTAATTACATGGTCAATAATAAATTTGACCTTACTTTGCGAAATTTTGTAAGCTACGCCTTTTTTCATTTCACCGGTTTTTTTGCCAGGAATTTTCTCCCTACCATGATTAATCTTATTCATCATAGTTACGCAGCTACCACACAAATGTCCTTTTTTCTTCATTGGTTTAGAACAAAACGTGCATAATTTCATATAATCACCGTTCCTGCTTACATATTTTTTGTTATTTTAGCATTTGTCTATTAACGTATTTATAGCAAACTCTTTAATCGACTTTTGACCATAATTAAATCGGAAGCGGGTTAAGAGAAAAGCAACGATTCAAATACTATGTTTGCTATGTTCTATATTTTAGTATGCTACTTTCCATTTATATTATAAAACAAAAGTTCGATTCTTTTAAAAAGTTGTCTGAGAAGTTTTGTAAGAGATAGGGCTAACTAATATTGCTATAATACTTAACCTAATGAAATCCCTTTAAAATCTAAGTAAATATATTTGTTGTTTCAATAAGGTATGTTAACAGTAAACTCGTCATATATTTTTAGAAAAAAGGGGGGATGGAATTGTATATTTTAAAAGATATTAATTTAGAGAATGACGAACTCTTAGAATCATTGCCAGTTTGTTTAAGACGAGACGAACAAGGAGAAATATATTGTTTAGGGATTTTGGAAAAAAGACAAATAGCTCAGGGCAGCCTTGAAGGATTACTCTATTATCACTTTGTATATTTTTATGGTAAAAGCCCTATAAATTTTATAGAAGGAGATTATATTAAACTGCATAATGACTATTCATTTGACACTGATTTAGAAATGATTGCAAATTTTCGTTATTGCTATAGTGAATATTCATTAACTCCGGGTCTATCCAAAGAATTTGATTTAATGCCAGTGTCAAAGAGCTTTCGAGAACGTTAACGTAAAGGGGAGCACAATTTTTGTGCTCTTTTCTTATTTTCCGAGCTTTTTTATCATTTATGTCATTACAAAGTAGTCTTGCAACTTCTCAGAATTAATAAGATAATATATATGTAAAGGTTAAATGTGGAAGCTAAAAGATACATTGCTATTATTCCTTTGCATCTAAATATTAGTAAGGAGTTTTGTTTTTAATGTTAACTAGTGTGCCAGAACAATTACAAGATATGTCTTTAATTACCTTAGAAAATGAACTTCGAGAAAAAGGCATGCCGACCTCTGTATTAAAAGACCTAAGAGTGAAATCAAAAAAGAAACGTATTCAGCAAAAAGCTCTAAAAAAGGCAATGGGACTTATAAGTGATATTGACCAAAAAACAATAACTGAATTAAATGTTGTAGAGGAAACTAAACTTAGTATAAATAAACAGTTTAATTTTAATTTAACAAAAGTGCCAGTGATGTTTCTTTTAAAAATTGGTAAAAAGTATTTTGAAAATGAAAACATTTTTAAGTTTTATTATAATGCACGTCAAAAGGAGTATTACAAGAACATAGAACTTCTTATATCTACTTTAGAAACTGAAATCCCTAGACTTAAACCATCATTACAAGAAGAAATTAGTATATTGTTAAATGAGCAACGAATTGTGCATGCCATTGAGTTTTGGTCTTGATTTCCGCCAAATAACAATAAGTCTACTGAGGATATAATCAAGAAATAGAAATCCAACTAGAATTTAATTTTAACAAAATAAAACTATAAAAGAGTTGCTGGCTCATTTAGCCAGTGATTCTTCTTGTATATTATTAAATATTTCTAAATCAAATAATGAAGTAGTTTAAATAAAACTGGTTTTTTCTATACATTTTTGTAAAAAGTGTTATATTTAATTAGCCAAAGACGTTTGGCACGTTTGTTTGTCAACACCTATTGAGCGGGCACAATTATTGTGTCCGTTTTTACTTTTTTTAAAATTCTCTGTTACTATTTGATTACCAATGGGACGCTGTTGGTAAATCAATAGGATAATTTTTAAGGAGGTGAATATCCTATTATGACAAACAAACAAGAAAATAAAAAAAACAAGAAAAAAGTTACAAGATTTGATTTGACATCTAAAGATATTATTAGAAACTTCCCTGAGTATTTAATGGATTTGTTTTTCCAAGGGAAATTGGGGGACTTTGACTTTTCAAAGAGGGAAATTCTGTCTGATAATGTAAATGGACTCACTAAGAGAAAAGATGAGAACAGATATACAGATGTAATCATGTCTGCATATATTCGCGCAAAAGGAACTGAAATAAAAGTAACCGGTGATGTACTTTTATTATTTGAACCTCATTCCTACAAATGGAATGAAAAGAAAGAAGGACGTTCTTTTGGACAAAGAATGTACGAATATATGATTGATGCAACATATCATCATGGTAAAAATCCTTTGAATGGAAATAGAAGAAAAGTAATTCCGATTGCTTTATTTTACAAAGAGGCTCAAACTGACATACTAACTACTTATAAGGAAGAAGGGCTAATAGAATTTACTTTTTATAAAGTTAACATTCATGAATTAGACTGGGTAATTTTTAAGGAATCTTCAAATCCAGTTGCCGCTGCATTTTTGGGATTAATGAATCACAGCGAGAATGAGAGAATAAGCTTAAAATTAACTGCTTACAAAATACTTTCTCGTTGTAAGGAAATAATGCAAGACAGAGAAAAAAGAGACATAGTAATTAATGCAATTGAAGAACTTATTGTTTTAACTAACATTGAAAACGAAAAGTTTACCAAGGAATATAAAAAGCTTCTTATGGAGGATGAAAACATGGCAATTATTAAATCTCCTATTGAATCGGAAACTTTAAAGAAAACAATTTATAAGAATCTTAAAGATGTAGGAAACATTAAATTGGATGAAAAATATGAAAATATAATTAACAACATTTACGATGACATCTTATTACAAAATATATTCACTGAAATGTTATTAAGTATTGTCAACGGTGCAGATAAAAATAGTTTACAAGAATTAATTGAACTTAAAATTAAATAACTGACAGTAAAATTAAAAAGGCTCTAAAGTTTAGAGCTTTTTTTAATTGCAAAGGTAATGATAATTTTAACCAAAATATATTATAATAAGTAAAAAGCTAATTAAGGAGGTATTTAACACATGAGTACGTTTAAAACACCCCTTGCTTCTGAGACCATAAAAGAGTTAATTTTTAA
>Ga0209463_1002139_pt1 | contig 11132 bp, 10 predicted proteins | sample AgamicMgSfrz_FD_187169 | JGI IMG/M metagenome (GOLD analysis project Ga0209463, IMG submission 187169) | Agave microbial communities from Guanajuato, Mexico - Mg.Sf.rz (SPAdes) (version 2) | ecosystem: Host-associated > Plants > Phyllosphere > Phylloplane/Leaf | place: Guanajuato, Mexico... | reverse complement strand
TTTTTCAACACACCTAGTGTATCCAATGACGATTTCATCTAGCAGATGGATCTATGTATGTGCTTTTTCCATAGAAAAAAGCAGAGAAATCTCTCTGCTATAATTGTGCCATGCTTTCTTTTAGCGTGTTGATCATAAATGAAGCGTCTTCCTCTGTTATATTTAGCGGCGGCGCAAGCTGGGCAACGTTATTATAGCCGGCAACCGTATCACCATTTTTCCCGATGATCAGTCCGCGTTTTTTACATTCTGCAATCAATTGACCGACAACCTGTGGATCAGCTGGTTTTTTGGACTGTTGATCCTTGACAAGCTCAATTCCAAACAGAAGACCTTTTCCTCTGACATCACCGACAAATGGATGCTCTTTTAACTCTTGCAAACGTTCAAGCATGTCTTGCCCAAGCGTGTCAGAGCGTTCAACTAATTTCTCGTTTTCCATGATCTCTAGGTTGGCAAGGGCAACCGCACAGGAAGCAGGATGACCGCCAAATGTATTTACATGGCGCAGCCTGTCATACGTATCTTCCCCTGCGTACGCTTCATAAATTTCTCGTTTCACGCACGTTGCAGAAAGAGGTAAGTAGCCGCTTGTGATCCCTTTTGCCATAGTGATAATGTCTGGTTTTACTTCCTCATGCATAAAACCAAACCGCTTCCCTGTCCGGCCAAAGCCGCAGATGACTTCATCCACAATGAGAAGCGCTCCATGAGCCTCACAGATGTCTTTGACCTTCTTCAAATACCCTTTTGGCGGCATTAAGATACCGCCGCCTGTAATCATCGGTTCCATAATGACCCCAGCAATGGTCTCACTTAGTTCCCACGTCATGGCTTGATCGATTGCCGCTGCACTTGCCAAAGTCTCTTGATCCTCAGGATGACGATACATATCAGGCGGTGCGACATGGATAAAACCTTGACCTAATGGTTCATATTTATATTTACGCTGCGCCTGCCCCGTTGCGGCTAGGGCAGCTGCGGTATTGCCATGATACGACCGATACCTGGAGATGAACTTTGTTCTTGTGCTCTCTCCTTTTTGCGCATGATATTGTTTGGCGATCTTAAATGCGGCTTCATTGGCTTCAGAACCGCTGTTAGAAAAGAAGATGACATAATCCCCGCCAAGCCATTCATTTAGCTTTTCAGCCAGCTGAATTGCTGGCACATGGCTTTGCGTCAGCGGATAGTAAGGCATTGTATTTAGCTGCTTATATGCCGCTTCTGCAAGCTCTTTTCTGCCATAACCGGCATTTACACACCAAAGACCTGACATCCCGTCTAAATAGCGATTTCCATGAATATCTGTCACCCATGCGCCTTCAGCCTCGTGAATAACCATGCTTTCATTTTCCTTGTTTGTCCCTTTCATATGATGCCAGATCAACTGATCATCTTTCACCTGAAGATTTTGAGCCTGCTCATGTATTTTCATCTTCCCGCCCCCATGTATCCGTTTTCATCATTAAAGAAGCTTAGACCGGTTCAGCAGCACATTGCCCCTCCATTCATTATATGGATGAAAAGGGAGGCATATGAAACTGAAACTAGGCCGCCCGTAAGAGAGAACCAACCATTACTTTCATTATAAAAAAGGGGACAGGCTGATTACATTAGACAGATCGTCAACTGATTGAAAAGAACCATAAGACACTCTACTCGGGTGCCTTGCAAATCTAACATACCTTGTTAACGGCGATTTCCTTGCAGGAATTCATATGCAAGAATCGCAAATTCAAGCGCCTGTCGTTTTGGTGCCTGCATCATATCCTCGCCAAGCAATGCATGCAGTTTATCTAGTCTATGATAAAGGGTCTGCCTGACAATATAGAGCCGGCTTGCAGTTTCCTTTTTGGAACCGTTTGTCTGTAAAAAGATATTCAGCGTTTGATAGAGTCTTCCGCTATTTTGCTTATCATATAAAATCACAGGCTCCAAATACTCTTTCACCATACATTCAAGCAGTCCGCTTTCCTGCATGACAGGCATGAGACGGAGCATATGCAAATCTTGATAAAATGGGCTTTCCACCCGCTGGGGCATCACTTTCTTTATATGCAGCACTTCCTTGGCTGCCTGAAAGCTTTTTCTCATATGCTGAAACTGTTCACAATATGGACCGATGCCAAAATTAATCACAGTTCCGCGGGGCTGCTCCCGATCATACAATTGTTTGATGTCATCTGCCGCCTTCTCTGCACGCTCTTTCCAGTCCTCCTTCTTTCTCGTGTTCAATAAAATAAACAAGGTTTGTCCTTGATGCTCATACGGAATCAAGTGGAAACCTGCTCGCTGAAAGATGGAGCGGCACGATACGAGAAAATAAAGATTTCCTGCGATTTCTTCGATTTGATGATGCTTTTGAAAGAGCATCACCACACAGCCGGTTGGCTTTTTCAATCCTTCTGTTTCTTCAAGATGCTCTAAAATATCTCTTTCTGTATGCTCTTCTTGGAACCATTTTTGCAGCCATTCGTTCTCTTTTGTCTTCTTCAGCTCTTCTGTATAAAGCTCTCTTAACGTTTGCTGGGCAAGAGCATTTGCCCCTTTATCCATGACGAGCAGTTCGAATTCTGAGAGCGCGTTCGTTTGATGAATGAGCACAAGGTCCGCAAATGTCTGCTTGAGTGCAAGCACTTGTTTTTGGGTCACTTCGTATCCTTTTGGCAAGGAAGCAAACTGTAAATAATTCATGACCAGCTCTTCGGTTTCTTTAGAGGAATCACATAAAATAATCGGCTCCCCCTGAACAGGAATGAGTAAAAGAATGCCCCTTACGTGCTGATACACTTGATCCAAAATATCCATCTGCGGATGAGGAGTCAGCAAAAGCTCATTCAGCTTTGATGACAGTGCTTCTAAATCAGCCATCATTTGATACTGGCGTTCAATCATCATCGTATGGAGATGCTGTGTGATGTTGACGAATTTCACTTCTTTTGTAAACAGAATCAGCGGAAAATCTCTTTCTTCTGCATACGCAATCAGTTCTTCCGGCACATCGAATCTGAGCGGAACAAATTCAATACACAAGCCTGCCGCACCAGAATCGACCAGCTGTTTTAAAAATGCTTGAAACACATCCAATTGATCATGAAAGCCTGCGGCTGTTGTTAGTATGAGCTCTCCCCCATTTAACAAATCTTCTACAGCAGGCACTTCTAGCACATGGACCCATTTGACCTGCCGACACAATCCCTTTTCTCCTGTTAACACTTTTGCATGGGCAAAATACTTTGTTTTCAACACATCACTCACTTGAAAATGAACATCTACATTCATTGATATGTCCCCCTTTGTTTTGCCGCCTATCCCCTATCCCAGAGGGTGCATAGATAAAATCCATAATAAAACTGGTAATGTCACGATACTTAAAACGGTACTGAGAAATGTCGTGCTTGAGACAAACTCAGGCTTCGTTCGAAATTGTACAGCCATCAGCGTGGTATTTGCTGCTGTCGGCATGGCTGCAACTAAGATCATAATTTGTTTCACCAAATCATCTACCGGTAAAATGAGCGTAAAACCAAATGCGATGAGAGGTGAGATAAACAGCTTCAGCAATACAGCATAAGAAATATTTCGATAGTCCACTTGCTTAAAAGAAATGACGGCGAGCTGCATGCCTAAAATAAGCATAATCGTCGGTATAGCGGCATCCCCCACAAGCTGGACACCCGTCATCACCTCTTTAGGTAATGAAAGATCCATCAGCTGAAATAATAGACCGAGGAGTGCCCCATATGCAACAGGCATACGCAGCACTTTTTTCAGCACAACCTTTCCATCTCCTGCATCCTCTCCGCCCTTTGCTGCATAATACATACCGATTGTACTCATGACAAGCTGCTGCAGCACCATTAAAACGATGGCAATATCTAAACCAGCTGCTCCGAAGACAAGCAGGACAACGGGCGTGCCGTAATTTCCATTGTTCATAAATGCTGACGACAGAATCATGGCACAATACATTTCATTCGAATAACCATAAATACGAGATAAAATAAAGACACATAAAACAAGTGAAAGACAAAGTCCGACGACAAAAATAGATAGGTACACATAATCCATCGACACTTTGTTTTGATAAAAGGTTTCAAACGCAAGAAATGGTGACATTAAATATAAAGACATTGATGAGAGCGTATGTATGTCAAAACCAATGACCTTCTGCCCAATATACCCGATAAGAAAGATACCGAACACTGGCAGTAAGACAAGTAAAAACTCCATGCTGCACCTACTTTTCTCTAGATGAATTCCTCTTCTTCCTCATTATCATACCACTGTTAAACAATAAAAAAGAAGCACCCTTATGAAAGGCCGCTTCTCTCTTCATCCATATAGAATACTTCCCACAAATGACCGTCAAGATCTTGAAAACTCCAACCATACATAAACCCATGATCCTGCTTTTCCTTAAACGGTGAACCGCCTGCTGCCATCGCCTGTTCCACCAGCTCATCGACTTCTTTTCGTGAATCAACCTGCATAGAGATAATGACCTCTGATGCCTGCCTTGCATCCACCAATTGTTTCTCTGAGATGGTTTGAAAATGCTTATGGGATAACAGCATGACAGTGATAGTGTCACCAATGACCAAACAGGCTGCCTGATCATTCGTAAGCTGCTCTTGAAAGTCAAAACCCAGCTGCTCAAAAAAAACCTTTGATTCCTTGACATGCTTTACCGGCAAATTGATATACAAATGTTTAGCTTGTCGCCCCATGTTCCTCTCCTTTTTGAACACATGATCTCCTCTCAAGTATATTCGGATTTTGCTCCAGCATCCCTTTATCACATGAAAAATAAGCGCTCCACCTTATTTAGGCAATAAATAATGATGAATCTTAAACAGCTGGCAGCACAAGCATTAGGTCGTGCAGCTACTAGGTCTCTTAAAAAAATGTCATCAAAAAGAAGCACCTTGTGATAGGCGCTTCCTTTCATTATTTCTTATATTCAATATGGTACACGTCTCTTCTTCGGTCTTTGAGCTGACGTACCGTTCCATCTTGCCGCTGTCTTCTTAAAATTTCTAAATCGACATCGCCAACGACAACCATTTCTATATTCGGATTACACTCTCCTACAATCCCATCTCTTGCAAATTCAAAGTCAGATGGGGCAAAAATCGCTGACTGTGCATATTGGACATCCATATTTTCGGTTTGTGGAAGGTTTCCGACAGTTCCCGAGATAACGGTATAAATCTGATTTTCAACCGCTCTAGCTTGTGCACAGTAACGCACTCTTAAATAGCCTTGACGGTCTTCTGTACAGAACGGAGTAAAAATAATTTTCGCTCCTTTATCAGCTGCAATCCGAGCCAGCTCAGGAAATTCAATATCGTAGCAAATTTGAATCGCAATTTTACCACAGTCTGTATCAAATACCCGAACCTGATCACCTGCTGAAATCCCCCACCATTTTCTTTCATTCGGTGTGATATGGAGCTTATATTGCTTTTCAATCGTTCCATCACGTCTAAATAAATAAGCGATATTGTAGATTTTTCCTTCCTCTTCAACGAAATGTGATCCGCCGATGATGTTAATGTTGTACTTCACAGAAAGGTCTGTGAACAAATTAATGTAATCCTCGGTATATTCCGTGATCCGCTGAACTGCAAGACTTGGGGAGCGCTCCTCTAAGTAAGACATGAGCTGCGTTGTGAAAATTTCTGGGAATACGGCAAAGTCAGCTGATGCATCTGATGCGACATCAACATAATACTCCACCTGATTCATGAATTCCTCGAAGGAATGAATTTGTTTCATCGCATATTGAATGACGCAAATACGAACTGGGAATGCCGATTTATAATATCTCTTCGATTGCGGACGATAATCGACGTTGTTCCATTCCATTAACGTCGCATATGTGCTGGATGCCTTATCATCCGGCAAGTAATTCGGATTGATCCGCATGAGGCTGAATTCATTTAACAGCTGAAAAGATAATACAGGATCATAAATTTGGTGAAGCATGACCTGCTCCACATATTGACGAGGCGTCATTTCCTCTTGGTATTTATGATAATTCGGGATGCGTCCGCCAATGATGATGCTTTTTAAATTTAATCTTCTCGCTAAGTCTTTTCTTGCTTCATATAAACGATGGCCAATTTTCATGCGGCGGTACTCAGGACTAACCATCACTTCAATTCCGTACATATTCATCCCATCTGGATTATGGTTTGTGATGTACCCATCATCAGTGATGTCCTGCCAAGTATGACGGTCATCGTATTCATCAAAGTTAATTAATAAACTTGAACAAGAGCCAATGATTTCTCCCTCAAATTCAGCACAAAACTGACCTTCTGGGAAATGCTCAAGATGACTTTCAAGATGCTCTCGTTTCCAAGGGTCCATGCCCGGAAAGCATACCTCCTGCAAGGCAATGATTCGGTCAATATCTTCTTCCCGGATATTACGGATCTCCATTCTTTTTTCAAACCGCGTTAAATCGAGTTTTTCTGCCATGATGTTTTTGCCCCCTTACTGATCCTCTTTTTCAAGCTGATGGAATAGCTGGAGCAATTCAATTTCAGCCATGGATTCTAATCTGACATCATATTCTTCAAATTGCAGCGTGCTCGTCACTTTGTTTGGAACGATGACGCATTTCATGCCTGCCCGTTTGGCAGCAACTGATCCATTTACAGAATCCTCAAATGCCACACAATCCTTTGGCTCTACACCTAAGCAGCTTGCGGTTTGCAAATAAAGCTCTGGATGAGGTTTGACTTCTTCCACATCATCTGACGTGCGGATACATTCAAAGTAATCGAAAAGACCAATCTGCTTCAGGTGATCAGACACCCATTTATAGTCTGAGCTGGAAGCAAGTCCAATCTTGATCCCAAGCTCCTTCGCTGCCTGTAAATAAGCTTCTACGCCGGGTCTTGCTGATTCGTCCTTCATTCTCTTTTGAAAACGAGAACGCCGGTCCGCTGTGAGTGCCTCATGATCCAGCGTCTTTCCCAGCTGCTTTTCCAAGTATTCAAACGGCTTAAAGCCTGCCTGCGTCCCGATGACGTTGCCCCATACGGAAAGAGGCAGCTCCGACTCATGCTCTGCAAACATTTCTTGTAAAACTTCATATTCATGTGTTTCTGTATCTAAAATTAATCCGTCAAAATCAAATATAATCGCCTGTACCAACGAGGCCACTCCTTTTTTTACGAAAGTCTTTAATATGATACTTAATGCTATCATATCGTGAATAAAATTGACTTTCAAAGATGAATGTCTGCTAAAATAATTATGTATAAAAGGAGCCTGTACCATTTTGTCAGGCTCCTACCCGTGTTCGGTTCATTCTGCAAGAGGTCCAAGCGCTCTGATTCGTGGAGAAATAAGCAATGTTGAAAAAGAGCGGGTTTGGTATTACAGATCTTAAAGGTTTCTCCGTTCCCTTAAAAATAGTATGTGCGGCAGCCTTGTAAGTTAACAAGGAAGTTCACACCAACTTTTACGCATTTTGAAGGCGGCGGCTGGAAAAATCGTCTAAATCAAACGGAAAAGAAAAGCCGCATGCATTAACCTGCTCACGGTTTCGCTCGAATAGCTCACGATCACGCTTTGTAATATGGCGTTTAGGTTTTACAATAATGGTATGTAATAACTGAAGTCCCGATAAAATACGAAAAGCATCGTCCATCGTTCCGTTATAAACCCCTTCAACAAAGGTCAGCGGGCGTTCTTTTTGACGCGCAGCTGGGTCTTCACCGGCAGCATGGGATAGAAGATCTTCAACATCCTTTGATATTTCTTCAATTGCCTGCTCTTGCAGATCTGTAGCAGCTTTCATTATTCTCACGTGACATCTACCTCTCTGTCGTTATTTCTCCATTCAGAATAGCACAGAAAAAAAGGCATTCGCCAAGGTAAGTGTTTCCTATATATACCCAAAGAGAGGAACAAGATATCATGAACATTAATGGACATATACTCTCGCTAAAAGTAGACGAGAAGCATCATGACACTTCACTGAGTCAGTTCTTAAAAACAGCCGTGTCGGCCTCAAAACCGATTATCCATTTTTGGGTGGAGCATCAAAAAATACGTTTAAATCAAAAGCCTGCCCATCACGCGGCAAAAGTCAGTACAGGCGATCACATCCTGATTGATTTATTTGAAACGGAAGAAAGTGATGTGACGCCAGAATATGGTGAATTAGAGGTGCTCTTTGAGGACGAGCACTTATTGATTGTGCAAAAACCCGCTGGACGACCAACGCACCCAAATGAAAAGGGACAAACGGGTACACTGGCTAACCTTGTGGCTTTTCATTTTCAAGCAAACGGCGAGGAAAAACGGGTGAGACATATTCACAGGCTTGATCAAGATACAAGCGGCACTGTCATTTTTGCCAAACACAGATTAGCTCACGCTGTGCTTGATCAAATGCTTTCTAAAAAAACGATCCGTAGAACATACATTGCCATCGCAGAAGGACTTTTCAAGAAAAAGAAAGGCACTATCGATGCAGCGATCGGCCGTGACAAGCATCATGCCGTCAGACGAAGAATCTCTCCTACTGGTCAAAGTGCTGTAACTCACTTTCAGGTCATGGACATCCATAAATGCCTGCAAATGACAGCCGTCAAGCTGCAACTTGAGACAGGAAGAACACATCAAATTCGAGTCCATCTTAGCAGTCTTGGGCACCCTTTAGCCGGAGATACACTTTATGGCGGAGTTCGTCATCATATCAACAGATGCGCTCTCCACGCCAAACAAGTAGACATGAAACATCCTTTTACAGGTGAGCACCTGAGCATAGAAGCACCGCTTCCACTAGATATGTCCCAGCTCATGGACGAGATCATCCATTAAAAAAGAGCCTGCTGATCAAATGCAGGCTCTTTTTCTTTAAACAGATGCTCTTTTGGCATAAATAATGTACCGCTCTGGTGCATTGCCAACGAAATGAAATGGATAGCATGTCGTTAACACCAGCTCTTCCTTTTTATTCTGCAAAGTAATAATGGATGTATCATGCTGATCCACGATTTTCGTATGTGTGATTTCATAAACAAACTCACCATACGGCACAGTGATTTTCAGCTGATCGCCAATATTCAATTCACCTGTTCGGCGAAATACCGTGTCACGATGGCCAGATAGGACGATTTGTCCCTTTTGATCAGGGTAATAACTGCCTTTGTAATGTCCGACTCCTTTGGCAAGATCATCCGCATCTGTCCCTTCGACAATGGGAAGGTCTGCTTTTAATTTCGGAATCGTCAGGATGCCAGAAGCTTTCCCCACTTCAGGAGCAAACTGCTTCTTTGACATCCCTTGATCATCCGCTACCGCCTTCTTCGCTTCTTCTAATGATTGTGCTGTTTGAAGGTGCGTAGAGGCGATTTGCCAAATTCCCCAGCCGAGCAAGACAATTCCTGCTGTCATCACAGTAAGTGCAAGCCACTTTTTCATGCTTAAACTCCTTTACCTGTTACATTTCTCTTAGATGATACATCTTTAGCTTGCTGCTCTTTCTTCTTGTTTTGCTTTTTGAATTCGTCCCTCTTTTTGATACACAATAGAAGCTCCTTCAAAGCTCTTCACAAAAGCGACAGTGGCTTCTAAATCCTCTGGACCTGTTTCAGGATTTTTCCCGAGCCTTCCTATCGGTGCATACTTACTGCCAGTTGCAGTTGCCATAAAGTTATTCACCGTGAGTGTATACGTTTGATCGAGCGCAACGTCTGATCCATCTGGCAGCTTTAAGTCGACTACTTTATATGTTACCGGATCATAGGAATATGAAAAGCCCGAAATGCTATAATCTGGTCCAAATTGAGGAGAAATTTGCGCTTCAATGATCTCAGCCAAGTCTTTCCCCTTAATCTCAAGTTTAACTAAGACGTTGCCAAAAGGCTGAATATTAAACAGATCTCCCCACGTAATCGGCCCTTTTTCAAGGTTTTGCCTGATGCCGCCGCCATTCATCATGGCAAAATCACTTTTCATAGAATACCTCATACCATCAGCAATCAAATTACCGAGCGGCGTGTCTCCATCATTTGAATAGCCGCCTTCCATTTTGACTCCAGCTTCTCCAACTACCTCACTAATAATCGGCTCAACTTCTTTCTCGTAATAAGCCAAGATGCCGGCTGCTTCCTTGTCCTTTTCAATACCAGATTGGTCTACATACTGGATATTTGCACTCTTTTTGACAATATCCTTCGTTTTGCGGTCAAGTGTTACATTGACTTCGCCAATGGCCTTCCCATATTCAAAGGCTTGAACAATTAATTTCCCATTGACCTCTCCGTTTACCACTTCGTGATTATGCCCCGCAAAGATGACATCAATTTCATCATCGCCTTCTTTGGCCAGCTTCGCACTTTCTCCAGTGATGATATCTCCATTTTGAGAGGCTGTCATATGAGCTAAGACCGCAATGGCTTTGATCCCTTTTTATTTTAATTCCTTCGCGGCTTCATTAACGGCCTTGACTTCATCTGTAAACTGAATGTCTTTAATCCCTTCTGGCATCACCATTCCTGCGGCTGACTTTGTCACAACACCGATAAATGCTACAGGAATTCCCTCGACATCCATGATTTCATAAGCAGGTAAAAGTGGTTTGCCTGTATCCTTGTATTCACAGTTTGCACAAACGAGCGGAAAATTCTGTCCATCATATCCCTTTGTGCCTTTAGGATGATCTCCGCCATTTATGATACGTAATAGCTCGTCCACCCCTTCATCAAATTCATGGTTGCCGACCGTGCCAACATCAAAGCCAATGTTCTCCATGAGTTCAACAGTTGGTTCATCCTGCAGAAGAGACGATATTGGAGAGCTGCCGCCAATCATATCTCCAGCGTGAACTGTGATCGTATTTTTGTGTGCTGCTTGTTTTTGTTTCATATAAGCCGCCACATAATCCATCCGTCCATACGTTCCTTTATTGCCATCATCTTTTAGATCCAGCTCGTATTGTTGATCAATTTTCCCGTGTAAATCATTCATGCTTAAAATGGTTAATGGGACTTCCTCAGCTTCCTCTGCCGGCTGATAGCCAGCCTGTTCTGCTTCTTCTTTTGAAGCAAAAAAGATGCGTTTATCTACAGCGATTTCTTTCCAGCTTTCAGGCGATACGT
>Ga0209463_1002137_pt1 | contig 11139 bp, 10 predicted proteins | sample AgamicMgSfrz_FD_187169 | JGI IMG/M metagenome (GOLD analysis project Ga0209463, IMG submission 187169) | Agave microbial communities from Guanajuato, Mexico - Mg.Sf.rz (SPAdes) (version 2) | ecosystem: Host-associated > Plants > Phyllosphere > Phylloplane/Leaf | place: Guanajuato, Mexico... | reverse complement strand
GTTTCTCAATCTCTTGATCAGAATCGTAAAATTCCATATTGAGTTGTTGAGCTAACTGACGCCCAATAGTGCTTTTGCCGGCACCCATAGGCCCAACCAGAAAGATATTGCGTTTCTCTGCCATTTTTTCGGTACTACTATAAGACTATTCGTTAATGGTAAACCCACTTCGCAGACACCTGGCGGAGCAGGACATGAACTGAAACCTCATATGCGTAAGTTCGAGAATCAGACTGAAAATTATCTCAATACTCGCGCTGTTTTGGCAACTGAATAAATCACCAACCTTGCGAAGAGGCCAATTGAGGTAAGACGGGAGTAGCTGACGCTCAAAATCGGTACTCCTTGTAAGCTAATTCATCTCTCACGTCAAACACCTGAGTTCAGTTCATGGCAAAAATCATCATATTTGGGTCGTATCCTTCATGCCTTAATGCAGCGGCATAAGGCGTGGCGTGATGAAAACCACCAGCTCGCGCCGCTCGTTATCGTTACCGTCGTGGCGAAAAAGGCGGCCCAGCCAAGGTACGCTGCCCAGCCCAGGCACGCTCTCGCTGCCGGATTTATTCTGTTGCTGAAAGATGCCGCCCAACGCCAGCGTATCGCCGCTGCCGACTTCGACCTGGGTTTCGATCTCCTGCTTATCAATAGCCAGCACTTCGCCATCCGCCTGCTGAAGCACCTGACCGGGCATATTCTGGCTGATATGCAGCTTCAGACGCACCCTGCCGTCCGGCAGTACCGTCGGCGTGACCTCCATGCCCAGCACCGCCTCCTTGAACTCGACCGAGGTCGCGCCGCTCTCACCGCTGGAGACCTGATAGGGAATTTCGCTCCCCTGCTTGATGCTGGCAGGCTGCTGATGGGAGGCCAGCAGGCGCGGGCTGGCGATGATCTCCAGCTGCTGCGCCTGCTCGAGGGCCGACAGCTCGACATCCAGCATGCGGCCATCGATGCGTCCGATATTAAACCCCACGCGCGTCGTGGCATCGCTCACCGAGAGATCGCTGCTAAGCGTAGTGACATCGCCAATCTTCCCTGCCGCCTGCGCCTCGGCCAGCGTCCACTTTACCCCGAGTTCACGCAGGCTTTTTTCATTAATCGTTACAATATGTGCCGCCAGCTCTACCTGAGCGACGGGCAGATCCATCTCTGCGATCCAGCGCGCTATGGCCTGTATCGACGCCGCATTGTCACGGAGCAGCAGGCGGTTCATGCGTTTGTCGGCCATCATCGAGCCCTGCGGGCTGAGCAGCTTTCCTCCTGCCTTGGCCAGCTCTTCCGCCTCGGCATAGCGTAGCGTAACGCTCTTCTCCACCAGCGGCAGAGCGCTCTGCTGCTTCGCCTTGTCGGCCTCACGCTTCTCCTGCTGCTGCTCTCCCCACGCCTGGGTATGCACCTGGAGAACGCTGCCCTCTTTCTGCACGATCAGTGCCGCGCTGGCGATCACCGTTTGCAGAGCCTGCTTCCACGGAACGTCTACCAGATGCAGAGAGATCGTGCCGCTGACCTCTGGCGCAACGATAAGGTTGTACCGCCCCAGCTCTGCAAGTGTTTGTAGCACCTGCACCACCGGAACATCATCGACGACCAGCGTCACCGGGACCGGGCTTTTTGCCCATGCTGGCAGCATGCTGAGAAGCAGCCCTGCTGCTGTTATCCATTTTTTCATCCTTAGCTCCTTGTCGCTGCCACTGCCACTGCGCCGGTTCGCAGCCTGCCGCGGTGGTAATGTGCAACGTCTGCTCCGTGACCGAGACAACCTGCCAGCCGGGCGGCAGGCGCTCTCCCGCCGCCGCTCTGATCCACCGTCCCTCGGCGTTACGCAGCATGCCCCGGCGGTGCCCATTAACGTCAATAAAACCCTGGTAGCGCCACTGGGCCAGCGTCGCCGTCTGACAGCGGTCCGGCAGCGGCTGAAAAGGATCACGCATGCCGAGCAGCAGCGGCAGCACCAGCAGCCACGCCCGGCGTGAGTCAGGAACCATCGCTGCTCTCCAGCTCAAGGCGCAGATGCAGCACGCCCTCTTTTAACGCCAATGAAAAGGCGGTGGCCTGCATACGCTGTTCGGCGAGGCGGGCAAAAGTCTCGGGGACATCCTGCCACCCGGTTTGCAGCACCAGCTCACCGCCGTGGGCGTTCGGATGCCAGCTCAGCAGCCGGGCGCTGCCGATCTGGAAAGCCAGTGCGGAAAAAACACGCCCGGGCAGGATCGCGGTCGTCGCCTGCTCCTCTGCCTGGCGCAGCGGCATCGCGCTTGCCCACAGCTGGCTGCGGCTCTGCTGCTGGGCTCGGATCTCAGTCAGCCGTTGCGTCTGCTCGCGCATGCACGGGCGTACCGCCAGCAGCCAGGCCAGCGCGGTGCAGCCTAAGGCCATCGTCAGCCAGATGGCTCCCCGGCTACGGGCAGAGAGCGAGAGCCAACGCTCAGGGTTGAAGTGCATGGGGCACGTCCAAAAGCAGAGCGTAATTAAATTGCCAGCGCCCCTGCGCATCCCGCGAGTCGGCACCGGGCTTATCCATTCGCAGGCCGGGGATCGCGTTTAACGCCTTTTCCAACTGACCTAGCGCCATAAAACTCACCGCATAGCCTGCCAGCGACAGCGTGCCCTGCTGAAAGCGCAGCTCGCTCAGCCAGGCCTGCTCTGGCAGCATGTCAGCCAGACGGGTTAACGTCTGCTGCCACTCCCGCGTGGCCTGTAATCGCTGGTCACGCTGCTGGCGGGCCTGCCGCTCTGCCTGCTGGGCAAGCAGGCGCGCCTGTCGCTGGGCCAGCCCTGCTTGCAACGTTACGCCCGCCTGCTGCACCTGCCTTAGCCGCTGGTTCTCTTGCAACAGGTGCATTCGCAGCATCGCGGCCAGCAGCACAATCAGCAGCAGGGTTACAGAGAAGATGATTATCCAGACCCGTAGGCAGCGGTGCTGCTGCCGGGCACGCCAGGGAAGAAAGTTGACTGCCTGCGCCACTACTCACCTCCCAGCGCCAGGCCAATGGCGACCGCCCAGGCCGCGCCGTTTTCCGGTAGCGGCGGGGACAGCCGGGCAATGGCGCTCCAGGGGTCGAAGCTGCCCGGTCCGGCATCGCAAAGCGTGCCCTCCGCCAGCGGCAGGCCCAGCAGCTGGGCCAGATCGTCAAAGGTATTGGCCTCCTCATGGGCGCGCCATCCCCAGCCGCTGCGCGTTGCCCACAGCCACTGGGAGGCGTCACGCCAGGCCAGCCAGCGCAGCGGCGGGGCAAGCAGCGGGATAAAGCGCTGTAGGGCACAGGCGTCAGGGGTGATGGCCGAGAGATGCAGGCCAAGGTTATCTGCCAGCGTCATCAGGGCGGTAACGTCACTGTTCTGTGCCGCCGTCACGCTCCAGGCGCGCTGTACGCTGTCATCGGTGTAGTCGATGCGCAGGTCGTCGGCAGGCATGCCCAGCTCGCGGGCGAAGTTGTTGGTCACCCACTGTAGCTGGGCGCTTTCGCCTAGCCGGACGGTAGGGCGGGGAAGCCGCTTTTGCAGCGTACGCCTGGCCGGAAAAGCGAGGCTAATCTGGTGCCTGCGCGGCAGGGTTTTACTCCATCCCCGCAGCGCCATCTGGAGGCGTTCAGGCTGCCTGATCTGCCCGTCGATAATCGTCCCCGCCTCCAGGGGCAGCTGCCACCAGCGGCGCAGTGCAGAGCGGGATTTTTCCTGCATCAGCGCGATGGCATAGACGCCATCCTGCTGAATATGAAGGCCTATTCGCCAGCGACTGATTGCCATAAATCGCGATCTCCTTATCGTTCGTCGGGGTGACGGCTATATCAATGCATCAGGCTTGCCTTTATACTACGCCGCGATTGTTTATAAACTGCCCAAAGAAAACTAAATGGGAAATCTCCGGTGAAGTTCGTAAAGTATCTATTTATCCTTGCAGTTTGTTGCATTCTGCTGGGAGCAGGCTCGGTTTATGGCCTCTACAAATTTATTGAGCCACAGCTGCCTGACGTCGCCACGCTGAAAGACGTGCGGCTGCAAATTCCGATGCAGGTGTATACCGCCGACGGCGAGTTGATTGCGCAGTACGGTGAAAAGCGCCGCATTCCGCTGACCCTGGATCAGATCCCACCTGTTATGGTCAAAGCTTTCATTGCCACGGAAGACAGCCGTTTTTATGAGCATCACGGCGTCGATCCGGTGGGGATTTTCCGTGCCGCCAGCGTCGCGCTCTTCTCCGGCCACGCTTCTCAGGGCGCGAGTACCATTACGCAGCAGCTAGCGCGTAACTTCTTTCTCAGTCCGGAAAAAACCCTGATACGTAAGCTAAAAGAGGTTTTCCTGGCGATCCGCATTGAGCAGATGATGAGCAAGGATGAGATCCTTGAGCTTTACCTGAACAAGATCTACCTCGGCTACCGCGCCTACGGCGTGGGTTCGGCGGCACAGGTCTATTTTGGTAAGTCAGTCGACCAGCTGACCCTGAGCGAGATCGCGGTGATTGCCGGGCTGCCAAAAGCGCCCTCTACCTTCAACCCGCTCTACTCTCTCGATCGGGCCACCTCGCGGCGTAACGTGGTGCTGGCGCGGATGTTGAGCGAAGGCTATATCAGCCAGTCGCAGTACGACAGCGCCCGCAGTGAAGCCATTGATGCTAACTATCACGCGCCGGAGATCGCCTTCTCCTCCCCTTACCTCTCGGAGATGGTGCGCCAGGATATGGTGTCGCGCTACGGCGAGAAGGCCTATGAGGATGGCTATCGGGTCTACACCACCATCACGCGGAAGACGCAGGAGGCGGCCCAGAAGGCGGTACGCGACAACGTGATGGATTACGACATGCGTCACGGCTATCGCGGACCGGCAAACGTGCTGTGGAAGCTGGGCGAAAGTCCCTGGGATAGCAAAAAAATCACCGACTCTCTGCGGGCGCTGCCGACCTATGGGCCGCTGCTCCCTGCTGTAGTGATGCAGGCCAATGCCCAGGAAGCGACAGCGATGCTGGCCGACGGCACGTCAGTGTCGCTGCGCATGGACGGCGTGCGCTGGGCTCGTCCTTTCCGCTCGGATACCGCTCAGGGCGCGACGCCGCGCCGGGTGACCGATGCGGTACAGGCCGGACAGCAGATTTGGGTTCGCCAGGTGAACGACGCCTGGTGGCTGGCGCAGGTGCCGGACGTGAACTCGGCTCTGGTCTCCATCAATCCGCAGAACGGAGCGGTGATAGCCCTGGTCGGCGGCTTTGATTTCAACCAGAGCAAATTTAACCGCGCCACCCAGGCGCTGCGCCAGGTCGGCTCCAACATCAAGCCGTTCCTCTATACCGCCGCGATGGACAAAGGGCTGACGCTGGCGAGCATTCTTAACGACGTGCCGATTTCACGCTGGGACGCGGGTGCAGGCTCCGACTGGCGACCGAAAAACTCGCCGCCGGAGTATGCCGGTCCTATTCGTCTGCGCCAGGGGTTAGGCCAGTCGAAAAACGTAGTGATGGTGCGGGCCATGCGGGCGATGGGCGTCGATTACGCTGCGGAGTACCTGCAACGCTTCGGCTTCCCGGCCCAGAACATTGTTCACACCGAGTCGCTGGCGCTCGGCTCCGCCTCCTTCACCCCACTGCAGGTCGCGCGCGGCTATGCGGTCATGACGAACGGCGGCTTCCTGATCGACCCATGGTTTATCAGCAAGATCGAAAACGACCAGGGCAAGGTGCTGTTTGAAGCGCAGCCGAAGGTGGCCTGTGCGGAGTGCGATATTCCGGTGATCTACGGTGAGACGCAGAAGTCCAACGTGCTGGAGAACAGCAACGTTGAGGACGTCTCCGTGTCGCAGGAGCAGCAGAACCTCACCGTGCCTATGCCGCAGCTTGAGCAGGCCAACCAGGCGCTGGTGGCGCAGACCGGCGCGCCGCAGTATGCGCCGCATGTGATCAACACCCCGCTTTCGTTCCTGATTAAGAGCGCGCTGAACAGCAACATCTTTGGCGAACCGGGCTGGCAGGGTACCGGCTGGCGTGCCGGGCGCGATCTCAAGCGCAACGATATCGGCGGCAAAACCGGCACCACCAACAGCTCGAAAGATGCCTGGTTCTCCGGCTACGGTCCTGGCGTCGTGACCTCGGTGTGGATTGGCTTTGACGATCACCGCCGCGATCTGGGCCGTACCACCGCCTCCGGCGCGATTAAGGATCAGATCTCAGGCTATGAAGGGGGGGCGAAGAGTGCCCAGCCGGCATGGGATGCCTTTATGAAAAGCGTGCTGGACGGCGTGCCGGAAGCACCGCTCACGCCGCCGCCGGGTATTGTGACGGTGAATATCGATCGCAGCACCGGACAGTTGGCTAACGGTGGCAACAGCCGTCAGGAGTACTTCATTGAAGGCACGCAGCCAACCCAGCAGGCGGTGCATGAGGTGGGGACAACCCTTATCGATAACGGCGAGACGCACGAACTCTTCTAGCGTGTAAAATGCCGGGTGGCGGCTTCGCCTGACCCGGCCTACATTTTGTCGAGGTAGGCCCGGCAAGCGTTAGCGCCGCCGGGCGTGACTGAATTTACAGCCGTCCCTGCCCTTTCAGCCACTCGCGCACTAAAAATAGCGCGCTCACGTTACGAGCCTCGTTGAAATCGGGGTCTTCCAGCAGATCCATCAGATGTGCCAGCGGCCAGCGCACCTGCGGCAGCGGCTCTGGCTCATCCCCTTCCAGCGACTCCGGATAGAGATCTTCCGCAACCACAATGTTCATCTTGCTGGAGAAGTAGGAGGGCGCCATGCTGAGCTTTTTCAGGAAGGTCAGCTGGTTAGCACCAAAGCCAATCTCCTCTTTCAGCTCACGGTTCGCCGCCTCATAGACGCTCTCGCCAGCGTCAATAAGCCCTTTCGGGAACCCGAGCTCGTAGGATTCAATGCCGACGGCATATTCACGGATCAGCATCACGTGCTCATCGACAATGGCGACAATCATAACGGCTTCACGGGTCGAAGGGCGCATACGCTCGTACACGCGGCGAACGCCGTTACTAAATTCCAGGTCCACGCTTTCGACGTTAAACAGGCGAGATTTAGCGACCGTTTCTACGTTAAGAATGGTGGGTTTTTGCAATGATTTGCTCATTCTGATGGGTCTTTAGAGTGAAAACTTTCATCATTGTGCGGCAAACCGCACGGTTTCGGCAACGGCAATTGCCTTTTATTTACATTTATGCAACTTAGAGTCGTGGCATTAATCATTTAGCCAGGAAAGTCAAGAGATTGAAATAAAACTAAGAATTTGCTGATATGGTCCACGACACGGCTTTGTTACCATCGCGCGCTGCTACTATTCGCTTCGCCAACAAGGTGCACCGACTACACCTCTGTAAGAAAAGTAAGATGGGAAAAGCATGAGCACCATTTTGATTTTTATCGCTGCTATGCTGGCCTGCGCTCTCCTTGCAGGGTGGTTCTTAAGACGACGTTCGCACCGTCGCTTCCGTCTGCCGTACCTGCCAGATTTTGCCGGGGCGGCGAACCGTAAGCTTACGCCAGAAGAGCGGAGCGCGGTTGAAGCCTATATTGAGACGCTGTCCCGTACTCAGCAGGCGCCTGGCCTGACGGGTGCTACCGCCGCACCGATCTCCCTCACCCTGAATGCGCAAAGCAATACGGTGCTCTCCGTTACCCACTCGATCACGCGCTACGGCATTAACAGTGACGATCTCAATAAATGGCGCTACTTCCTCGACTCGGTTGAAGTGCATCTGCCGCCGTTCTGGGAGCAGTATATTACCGACGAGAACGTGGTTGAGCTTATCCGCACCGATACGCTGCCGCTGGTGATCTCCCTCAACGGCCATACGCTGAGCGACTCTATTCATGAAGCACGCGGCTACGCGCTGGAGCTGCCGTCCACTACCCAGACCTCGATTCGTGGTGAAGAGAGCGAACAGATTGAGCTGCTGAACATTCGTCAGGAGACGCGGGAGGAGTATGCCCTGAGTCGCCCAGACGGCCTGCGGGAAGCGCTGTTGATTGTGACCTCATTCCTGCTGTTCTATTTCTGCCTCGCCACGCCGGACGTTTTTGTGCCGTGGATGGCCGGGGGCGCGGTCATGCTGCTCGCCGCCGGGCTGTGGGGAATCTTCGCCCCGCCGGCGAAAAATACCCTGCGCGAGATCCACTGCCTGCGCGGCACGCCCCGCCGCTGGGGGCTGTTTGGTGAGAACAACCAGGAGCAGATCAATAATATCTCGTTGGGGATTATCGATCTGATCTATCCCCGCCACTGGCAGCCCTACATTACGCAGGATCTGGGTCAGCAGACCGATATTGATATCTATCTCGACCGCCACGTCGTGCGCCAGGGGCGGTTTTTATCCCTGCATGACGAAGCGATCAACTTCCCCTTACAGCACTGGCTGCGCAGCGCGATTATCTCCCTCGGGGCCTTGGTAGTGCTGGTTCTGCTGCTGATCTGGGTGCCGCTGGATATGCCGGTTAAATTCACCCTGTCGTGGATGAAAGGTGCCCAGACCGTCGAGGCCACCAGCGTTAGCCAGCTGGAGCAGGCCGGGCTGCGGGTAGGCGATACCCTGAGCATCCACGGCACCGGCATGTGCAATATTCATATGCAGGAGAACTGGCGCGGGCGGCAAAACTCGCCTTTCTCACCGTTCGACTGCTCGCAAATCATCTGGAACGACGCACCGCCGCTGCCGCTGCCGGAATCCGATATCGTCAATAAAGCGAACGCGCTGATCCAGGCGGTAAACCGCCAGCTGCACCCCTCCAGCGAGGAGGATTCCCACGTCAGCGCCGCGCTGCGTTCGGCGATTCAGAAGTCGGGCATGGTGCTGTTAGATGATTTCGCCGAGATCGTGCTGAAAACGCAGGATCTCTGCTCTGCCGAAGATGAATGCGCCCGGCTTAAGAATGCGCTCGTTAACCTCGGCAACACCAAAGACTGGGACACGCTGACCAAACGCGCCAGCGCGGGCAGGCTCAGCGGCGTGAACGTGCTGCTGCGTCCGGTTAGCGCCGAATCGCTCGATAATCTGGTGACCACCTCGACCGCCCCCTTCCTGCTGCGCGAAACCTCACGCGCCGCCCAGGCGCTTAACAGCCCGGCACCGGGCGGGTTTGTGATCGCCAGCGATGAAGGCAGCGAGCTGGTGGATCAGCCCTGGCCGCCCATCGCCCTGTATGATTTCCCCCCTCAAGAACAGTGGAACGAGTTCCAGCGGCTGGCGCAAATGCTGATGCAGACCCCGTTCAGCGCTGAAGGCATCGTCACCAATATCTATACCGATGCCAACGGGACGAAGCATGTCAGCCTGCACCGGATGCCATCCAGCGCCGGGCTGTGGCGCTATATTGGTACCGCCCTGCTGCTGCTGGCGATGATCCTCTGCACCCTCTATAACGCCGTTCAGGCGGTACGCCGCTACCAGCGTCACCGCTCACGCCTTGCCGATATTCAGGAGTATTACGACAGCTGCCTGAACCCGCAGCTGCTGCAGACCTCCGATAGCCCATCCGATCGCTTTATCTGATAAACGCAGTGCGCGCCGGGGTATGCTACCCTGTCGCGCTTATCCGCTCGCAGGAGTCTCTCATGCATATTGATATCAACTGGCAGGACGTGGAGACCGTGCTGCTGGATATGGACGGCACGCTGCTGGATCTGGCGTTTGATAACTACTTCTGGCAGACGCTGGTCCCGGAAACCTTCGGTGCCACACGCGGCCTGACGCCGTTGCAGGCACAGGCGCAGATGCAGGCGGAGTATCATGCCGTGCAGCATACGCTAAACTGGTACTGTCTGGACTACTGGAGCGAACGTCTCGGTCTTGATATTTGTGCCATGACCACGGCCGAGGGTCCGCGTGCCGTTATGCGGGAAGATACCGTGCCCTTCCTGGAGGCGCTGAAGGCCTGCGGCAAGCGTCGAATTCTGCTCACGAACGCGCATCCGCACAATCTGGCGGTGAAGCTTGAGCATACCGGACTGGGCGCACACCTTGATTTATTACTTTCTACCCACACATTTGGTTATCCGAAAGAGGATCAACGCCTGTGGCAGGCCGTTGTTGACGCTACCGGTCTGAACCCGGAGAAGACGCTGTTTATCGATGACAGCGAGCCGATTCTGGATGCGGCGGCGGCATTCGGTATTCGTTACTGCCTCGGCGTCACCAACCCTGACTCCGGGCTGGTGGAGAAGCGCTATCAGCGCCATCCCGGACTCAACGACTATCGCCGCCTGATCCCCTCACTGAAGTGAAGGAGATGCGATGAAAGAGAAGCCCGCGCAAGAAGTCCGCTTAGACAAATGGCTCTGGGCGGCGCGCTTTTACAAAACCCGTGCCCTGGCCCGCGAGATGATCGAGGGTGGCAAGGTGCACTACAACGGGCAACGCAGCAAGCCGGGGAAAACCGTCGAGCTGAACGCCATCCTGACGCTGCGTCAGGGAAATGATGAACGCACGGTGGTGGTGAAAGCCATCACCGAGCAGCGCCGTCCGGCAAGCGAGGCGGTGGCGCTGTATGAAGAGACGGCGGAAAGTATTGAAAAACGCGAGAAGATGGCGGTAGCCCGCAAGCTGAACGCGTTAACGATGCCGCACCCGGAGCGCCGCCCGGATAAAAAAGAGCGCCGCGACCTGATGAAATTTAAATACGGTGATGACGAGTAGTCGTCGCCCCTAGAGAGATAATTATGGCCCAACACGACCAATTACACCGCTATCTGTTTGAAAACTACGCTGTACGTGGCGAGCTGGTAACGGTATCCGAAAGCCTGCGACAGATCCTTGAAAACCACAGCTACCCGCAGCCGGTGAAAAATATCCTCGCGGAGCTGCTGGTGGCCACCAGCCTGCTGACCGCCACGTTGAAGTTTGCCGGAGACATTACCGTCCAGCTGCAGGGCGATGGCCCGATGAGCCTGGCGGTGATCAACGGCAATAACAAACAGCAGCTGCGCGGTGTGGCGCGTGTTCAGGATGAGATCGCGGACGATGCCGATCTGAAAGCGCTGGTCGGCAACGGCTATCTGGTGATCACCATTACGCCGGAAGAGGGCGAGCGCTATCAGGGCGTGGTCGGTCTGGAAGGCGATACGCTGGCGGCGTGCCTGGAGGACTACTTCATGCGTTCAGAACAGCTGCCGACCCGCCTCTACATCCGCACCGGCGA
>Ga0209463_1002135_pt1 | contig 11152 bp, 13 predicted proteins | sample AgamicMgSfrz_FD_187169 | JGI IMG/M metagenome (GOLD analysis project Ga0209463, IMG submission 187169) | Agave microbial communities from Guanajuato, Mexico - Mg.Sf.rz (SPAdes) (version 2) | ecosystem: Host-associated > Plants > Phyllosphere > Phylloplane/Leaf | place: Guanajuato, Mexico... | reverse complement strand
ATTTTAATCCACATGCTCCGTGCCCTCCAACATGGTACGGTCAACCTGCATCTGGTCAATTTAAAAATCATTGTTATTATGAACCAAAACCTGATACATGTGCTAGTGTTTATAGAGGTTAGGTTATCGAGGATTTATGATTAAATCTGGAGTAGTTTGGTGGAGCTGCGAATACAACATTTTAGTTGTAGGTGGTGGTATCTATCCCTATTTATTCAATGCAACTCCTATAGATCTTGTAACAGTGGTCGATTGAAAAAAACTTAGCCCCCACCGTAGCCTATTTCTTTAATCTTTGTTTTGATGTATTTTTATCTGGCGAAATAAAAAGGGGAATTCCTGGTTAGCAGGTGTTCCCTTTTTATATGAAACATAATAATCAATTATCCAAAAAAGTAAACCTCTTTGAAGTAAACGTAGTCTATTTATTTCCGTATAATCTAGCAATAGTCCTCATATTAATAGAATAAAGGACTAGAAAGAATGCGGGTGAATAGAATGAAAAGAAAATGGATCATGATTGGACTAGGTGGTATGTTTATCGGGATAGGAATCAATTTATTTATTCTTCCCTCTCACATTATAAATGGGGGAGTATTTGGGATTAGCTTGTTGTTAAAGTACCTACTGGGATTTAAGGTGGGCATTAGTATCGTTTGCATTAACATTCCGATTTATCTATCGGCTTTAAAACATAACCGATCATACTTTTACAATAGCTTATTTGGTTTAACCATTACATCTCTCGCTATTGATTTACTCTTCCCTTTAAATGGAATTTTCGATCTCCCTGTTTTTGTAAGCGCCTTACTAGGTGGCCTAACCATTGGGCTTGGAGTAGGAATTATGCTTAGACATAATACATGCCCTGGGGGAGTCGATCTTCTTGCTTTTTTACTCTCAAAATGGACATCTGTGAATATAGGGTTCCTCCTTCTTCTCATAGATACTTCTATTGTTTTGATTGGCTTATGTATAGTGGGAGACAAAACCCTTATCTATTCACTCATCACAGTAGGAGGAGTGTCCATAACGGCAGGTATACTAACCTCATTTAGGTCTGTTATTTACTTACGATAGAGATAAAGTAGTGTACATAGTACACTGCCTTACTTCTACAGTTTGAATAAATCTTATGTAATTTCTTATTAGGAGAAATATTTTACTAACTAAATACTATGTAAATTGTGCGCCAACACATTTAAAAATCTTCACTGATAAGTTTGTACAAAGAGTCCGTCATCTTCTAGCCATTCGGCTAAAAAGATAGATTTATACTCAGTTATCCTTTGAGATGAGAGTTGAGCTTTTAACCACTCTTCATTAAAACCTAAATCTTTTACTTCATCCCATAAGACTTCACCGTCCCGTATAAGAGTAACAGGAACATAAACGGGTTTTATAGACATATTAAAATCTTCTTGGGTAGTTTTTTGATATTTCGTCTTTTTTAGAATACTAATCGAGCCATTTGCTTCTAAATAACAAAAAGCAACTTCTCGAATAGAGAAAGTTTCACTTTGTCGAAGTAGGCTTTGCAGCTGATTGATGTTCATTCGATTTTTTCTTAACTCTTCTCGATCAACTATCCCGTTTTTAATAAGAGCAGAGGGTTTTCCTTCGACAATGCCGCGAAATGATAAATATTTTTGTCCAAGGTACTCAACTACAAAAAGTAAAATTGCCCATAATCCCATGGAGTAAATAATATAGAAGACACCAATTTGATGATCATATAATGCGTTTCCTAATAATTCACCGAGTACTATAGAGGCAATAAAAGTAAAGGGAGTAATTTGATTAATAATCTTTTTCCCTACAAACTTGACGATGATAAAAAGAAGAAAAAATCCGGTAATAATTTCAATGGTTAGGTACATGATTTTCATATTATAGATGCTCCGATCTCACTCTATGCATTATAAGTTTATTTGTTTTTACTCACTATTGCTTATAATACAAATTTGCAACAAATTTATACCTGTATAAAGATTTAGTTTCAAATAAGAAAACCCTTCAATAGAGAATATATCTTACTTGGATCCATACAGAATATATATTTATTAACAATTTGTTAGAGAAACGCCTTTCAAGGGGCGACTCTAACTTGCTGTATCCCGTCGGAGAAGCGTTACATTAAAGTTACAAATTGGCGTTACAACATGTAGATTCGCGAGACCTATATTTTCAAGTTACCATTTCAGCTTTATTAATCAGGGTTACATGTGATCTTTCCATATCTCAATGCATCATAAATAGCACGTCCATCACTGGAAGTTGTTTCTGTAAATTTAATAGGCAATAGCGAAAAAACAATATAATAAACAGAAAAATAGACAAACTGGTAAGAGAAGAGACTTGCTGAAAGCATGTCAGCTATAACTAAACCATTTATAAGGAAAATAGCAACTAAATTAGCAAGGGCACCTCCAGCATAGACAAATGCATGGGTAAATCGGTTATCGTATTTTAGTTTTTCATATACACAGAAAGAATCTAAAAAGTAAACAGATTTTATTTTAATTTTTCCATTTATAAGTCGTTTTTCCTTTTCCAATGGTAAAATCCACTCGACCTCCGAAAAAGATTGCCATGATAGAATGACCTAATTGGTGAACAAGAGACACAAGTGGTAGTACAAGTAAGAAAGAAAATAAGAACTTAGGCATATCATTGAATCCAAACACACTTCCATCTCCTTTATTATGAAATGGTTTACTAAATGGTTAGCTTATTAAGGTAGATAAATTCTTATTAATAGTAAACAGATTTCCCCAACAGAGAATGTGCCTTTTTTGATCATATGTACAGCCCCTCGTTTGGCACTTCGAAAGGACTTTAATCAACGTATAGGACCAATCGGTTTTACTAAAGCAATAGTGAAAGTGATTAATAATCTTTGAGCGTTGCTATGAGGAAAATCTTCATTTTATTTTTAAACATTCTCCATAACAATAAACGACCCTATGTCTCGTAAACAAAGTTACTAAGGTCGCTTATGCTATACTCTGATTTATTATTTTTTTATTTTTTTCTTTATAACAAAATAGTTGACTTCTCATTAAGCTTCTGACGGAATTTCGCTCTCATGATTAAGTTGATTGAATAGATAAGCAAGGTAGGAATCTAATTCGAATTGATTATCTTCAACAAAACCACCTAACACAGACTTACTTTCTTCTCTCATCTTTAGTTCCTCCAATTTATGTTTTTCAATTTATTTTGCGTGATGACCATGATTCTTTTTTTGGCCCATTTTTCGTAAAATAAAACTTACAATTAGCACTAAAATGATAGATCCAATAATGGCTGGGATGATTGCAAATCCACCAACGACTGGTCCCCAACTTCCCAAGATCAGACTACCTAACCAAGAACCAATAAAACCTGCGATAATATTACCGATAATACCTCCAGGAACATCACGTCCTGTAAGTAAACCAGCGAGCCACCCAATAATTCCACCTACAATTAGCATCCATAGAATTTCCATACATCATTCTCTCCTTTTAAAATAGTTAGTTGACTTTACCCTCCACTAAAACTCGTTAACCCTGTTATTTTTTTCCTTATACAATAGGATTACGTAGCTATATTCACGCTCTGTTTTATTCTTTGGGACATATCCCAATATTCTCGTCCATTCCAGGGAAAGAACAAACCACTTGGACAACCCCTAGCATATAAAAGACAAGCATGTCTTACATCACCATCTACTGATCCCCTACTGTAGTAAGTATTCTCTTTTATTTTTTGACTGGACAGGCAAGCTTACTGCAGTAGCTACATAGTATCTAAAGAATCTTAACTTCATTATCTACTTAGTAGCTAGTTCAGTATCTTTACCGCGTTAAGACAAGCTGTATACGCCTTGTGAAGCCCTTCATGGAATCTGTAAGGGAGCTGAGCCGAAGAGGCGAATGGGGCGACCGGTGCGCCTTTTTGAAAAATGCTATACACCAAATACGAAAAAATCAACATTTTACAAAGTAACGCACATGAACAGCAAAATGAATTGTTTTAAAACAATCAAGTAGAGCATCATACTTTTAGTTATCCTTCTAAAGTTGTTTCTTACTTAGATAAATAGAGCCATTCTTTATAAAACCACATCAAATGATTGTGCAAACTGTTAAAACAACGTATTCTTAAACTAGAAAGGCAATAAAAAACGCATAAAAAAGGCTTTGTTTCGCGTTTATTTAGCTGATGGAGGAAATTGGTTATGCAGGATAAAATACAGGTTATTGAGGCTAAAAAAGAGGCGTTGGAACGTCAATTAAAAGCAATCAGTAACGATTACTTTGATGATCCTGAGATAGTTGCGCAGCTTGAGCTTGCGATTCGTATTTATGAAGATGTTCTTTCTATCCTTAGTGAACCCTCAGAAGAAGAAAAAAGCTGGGTAGATACCTTAGATGGTCCTAGTTTAAAAGAAAGTGATATCGCCAATTTAAAGGGTTTTAAAAAAGAAAAAAACGGAGTCATTACCTTTCAATTTACCATTCATGGAGAAGTGCATGAAGCGACTGCAACTTACGTGGAGAACGTACTTAACTTGAATACTGTTTCAAAGGTTGGAGAAGAAGACATGATTTCTTTATCTTCCAACAAAGATGGCATCCGAAATCTCCTGCATATTGAACTGCTTTTAAATAGCATCATTGGAACGCAGCGTACTTTTTCAAGCGAACCATAACCCCATGTTATAACTAAATAACATGGGGCTTTTTAATTAAAAAAGTCGTTGATATCTTTGTTTTTATCAATTTTTTTCACCGTATCTATGATTTTTTTTAGTATTTTAGGTGTCGGTATGTAATCTTTCTTATTACACAAGCGCCAAACGGTATTACGTGAAACCTTTGCCCGTTCTGCAAACTCTGTTTGCTCAATACCTTCTCTGTCGAGCCACTTGCCGAATTTGCTACGTTTTGGATTATTCCATGGTAACATTTCTACATCACTCCTTTTCTATTATCCTGTCCAATTTTCACCTACTTTAACCTGCTTTCATCTAGGTGAAGCTAAAAGTAGGCATAAAGAGGCAAATTTCGAATAGAATAGAAGAAATTAAGCCAATTTGTGTATCTTGTCGACATTTTTAGAATAATCATATAGCATGAATACAGTTAAGACCGCCTTATACACTAATACATAATGGGCGGTCTTTGTTATGGGTATGTTATGATTTTTAACTACTTAAAAAAATAGAAAATACTACTTAAAGGAGAATCACCTTCTCTACAATGATAAAAAAGATTAAGAAGCTATCTTTATATTGGAATACTATTTTTTATTTTTTATATCTATTCCAGATAATCATACCAGATATACACAAAAATATGATTAACAACTCATGTTGAACTTAATATATCGTAAGTTAAACTTGAACTATGAGAAGCACATTTTGATATTGAATAAGTGAACTTAATAGATTAATGGGTTTAACTAACAATACCAAAGTCTTTGTTTAATCTGATTTATGTTGAACTAAAGGTCAACTAAAACGGTGATATATCATCGTTATGCTATGTGCATAACGCTATAGTGGTTGTAACGGGTTATGCCACAAATTATCATTAAACGTTATTTTAACAAACTTCATTAACCGACACATCGCTATAACGAGTAATTTTTATCAAAAAATACCTTTTAATCGCTATAACGCAGAAAAGAAGAGTGTGCTAGTATAAAAAAACAAAAAATCTCAGATTGCCTCTGAGATTTAAAAAGGGTTTATGAAACGTATTTTAGATTTTATATTTAACTATGCAAGTAACAAAAGAGGTTTTACCGTTACCTTATGTTCTCCCAAACAAACGAGCGATAAAACCTTGTTTCTTTTGCTCCTCTAATTTATCTGTAGCAGCTGCGATAAGTTTCATGGATTCATTCTGTTCTTCTCGTTGCTCTTGAAGCATTCTTATACCTTCCATAAGCCGATTATCGCGATCCATTAACCTTTTATCCTGTTCTTCAAATTTCTTTTGTATATATGTATCACGTTCTTCAAGACGTTCTGATAATAACTTAATGAACTCAGTCTGTTTGTTAATCAGTTCTGTTTGTTCATCTATACGTTTAGACAACGCTGCCATATCACCATTATGTTGGTCATTTTGTGTTTGATTTGCCGTAACGGGTACTGCTATACCTTCTCCTTTAAGTATTGGTACGAGTTCGTTTGCAGCTTGTTCTAGCGTCATGCTAGTGTTAACTTTAGCATTAATTAATCTTCGAATTGCCATAATGTCTTTATCACTATATTGCCTATGACCTTGATCGTTTTTACCAAAACTCCAGCCGGCTCTTTCAAGCTGATATGCATACTTTCGTAAAGTAGATTCTTTTATAGTTAGCATAGCAGTCAAATCGCTTGGTGAATAATAAACTTTTGAATAATTATCTTCACTCGACATAGCGACCCTCCTTTAGTTTTACTTGTTGTTTGATTCGCTATAGCAGTAGTACAATCCTTTCTATCATAACAAAATAACAACTATATAGAGTAGTATTTTAATTTATTGGTAATAATAAAAAGGCCTATTACTAACTTAACAATAGGCCTCAAAAAATTAGTTATTTATAAAAATAAAAGCAATAGACGAGGCTATTGCCAAAATAATAAAACTTTCTCTAGTTATTATCTGTTTTTTCAACCGTTAACCCACCCTTAAAGGTCTTAGATTTAAGAACTAGTGGTTTATCCATAGTAGATTTTGATTCAACAATTCTATAATCAGGAGTTATAACTTTCTTCTTTTCATCTACCGGTGCAATCAATAACTTATCTTTAGTATGGTCTATGACAACTAAATCTTTAGGTTTATTCTCTATAATTAAGTAATCTTCTTGATGAGATGCAAGTGATTGCCCATATTTCTCAAAAAAATAGAATGTCCCTACTAAAAAAAACATTAAAGCGAAAAACTTAAAATATTTATGACACTTGATAGTAGTAACAGAAGAAGCAATACGCTGATTAATACGGCTGACAATCTTTTTATACCACGAGACTTTACTCAATAAAGAATCAAGAATGACAATAGTAAAAATGCTTCCGTAGGTAAGTATATAAGTAAGGTCGGTAATTTGCACTTTAAACATATATCCCACAACTACAAAAGTAGTGGTAACTAACAACAATACGGAAAACATAGGACGATGTAGTCTTTCCTCTTCTTTCAAGGGTGATAGCATGAAACTAAGAAATATATAAAAACAACAACAAGCTATTATTATTAGAAACATAACATAGTAAGCAAATGCAATGTAATAACTCCCAATATTATCTTTTATTAGTTCGTTTACTCCGTAATAGCCTAAATAATTATTCTTAAAAACAAATCCCAAAAGGTAAGTGAAGCCAGTTAAAACTACAACAATGACTGATGCATCTGTTAAAAGCGTGGGAAAAATAACTTTTTTCTTTCGAACTCGATTATTTAAAGTTCCAGCTTTAGTTCTTCTCTTAGTTCTCTTAGTTCTTTTATAATCTTTTTGCACATTTCCTCCTCCTAAAATGTTATTTAAATTATAAAATGATTAAGCTAACTTGGAATCTATATCCTATACAAAGGCTGTAACCTATTTTCGATCTTCATAAACAACAGGAACTTTTTCCATTTTCACAGTTTTGGCGACAATGTAACGACGATAGCCATCTTTTAAGACCTTCGATCCTTTATCAATTGTTAACGGCTTGTCAAGGTGTCCCGTACGCTTCACAAATTCAATGACTTCTTCTGTTTTCACAGGATTTGGACATGTCTTTAAGAATGCTTCAGGCACAATGATCTCATCAAAGCTCACGAAATCCTGTGTTCCTTTTGGCTGATTTGGTAGCTGCTTCTGTTGTGGGGCATCCTTTTGCTCTTGTACAGGCGTTTCTTTCACTTCTGCCTGTGTTGTTTCAGCGTTCTTCTTCTCTTCTTTTGCTATGGGTTGAAAAGCAGGCTCCGGTTTTTCTTCCTGTTTGTTAGATTCACTGTTCTTTTGTGCCTCAGAAGGCGCAGAAGCCTCTTGTTTCGCTTCTTTTTTACCTTTTGAATCATTGGCCTCTTTATCGTTTTTATTCGGGAGAACGGTAATCTGGAAGCAGATGATACCAATTTCCCCAGGACATTCGTCAATGGGAATATCTAACGTCGGCTCCCCTTGTATTAAGATTTTTTCATGCATAATACTTTTCTTTGTGAGTCCGGTTTTATTAAAGGCTTTCTTGGCAACAAACACGGTATACGAAATAAAGGTACTCTTCTTCAGACCTTTAGGCGCAGATGGAGAGCCTTTTTCACGCATATCAAAGGCAACGTAGCGATCGTATTCTCGTAAGGGACCTGTCGCAGATCCTGTTAGGGTCATTTTATGTGGCATCGTAATCTCCTCCTACGTAGATGTATAGTCATTGTTTATTTAGAACATATATCTAAATAAACATAATGTATTAAAATATCAGCTTCTAAGGGATTTCTACATTTTTTGATTAAGAAACTGAGCCTTTTAACAGGTCATGTTGGTGCAATAAAGCTTGTTCCTGTGGTGTTAAGGCTTGTCCTAGATCCTGTTTCAGCTGCGCCATTTCGAACGAACTGTACGTAGTACTGTGCTCTTGGAGTAAATTTTCTTCTTCTGGCGTTAGTTCTTGCCCTAAATCGTGCTTTAATTGGATCATCTCAAGCTGTTGATCTAAAGAAATAGCTGCTTCCTGTGTACACTCATTTTGCTTCTGTTCAGCTTTTAACCAAGCAGGAACCAATTCTTTACGGATGATATGTTTAGCCGTAAATAGGGCTGCTGTTTCAGTTTTAGTATGTATGTCTGACTCAGATGGTTGATCTTCTGTATTTCCTTTTAGTAGATTGGTAAATTGATTATAAGCAATTTGATAAACTAAACGGCACATTTCATCCAGTGATAGGGTAGTACCCTTATGATTCGCCTCATGGACATATTTATCTACGCCTACAATCGCTGTATAAGCGACTTCATGAACCTGTTCTTTCACAATCTCAATCTCTGTATCTCGTTTTACTGCTTTAGCTGCATTTTGAATACGAGCATAAAAATCTTTTAGTTGATGACCATATTTACCTGCATACACATTATTTACTTTTTTAGGCACACCTTTGATATAAGCAAATGACTGTGCAGCAGATATTAAATGATTATTTAAATAATTTTTAGGTAAATCAAGGTTAATAAAGGGGGACGATGTTTTTTCGTCCTCAAGGCTTGTTGTATCAACGTTTTCAGCACGTTCTGGACTTGTCACAGGAGTTGTCACAGGAGTTGTCATTTCTTCTTGTTGAAGCGTTTGAATACCTGTTGTATTGTGTGCAAAAAAGATTTCCTCACAAATTTGATCAAAATTCGTATGGCTTTTAAGGATAAACACATAGCTATCAGGATGAGCACCTGTTGTATCCTCTTTGATATAACGTGCCACGATCATAAAAGGTGTTTCCTTTAATGATTTTACAAAGCGAGAAACGGTACTTTGAGATACATCAAATTTCTGCATAAGTGTTTTTGAATGAATCGCTTGAATGCCTGTAGCCACAAGGTTATAAATCACGTAATCTAACATTTCCATCCGTTTTTTTGGGAATACTTTATGTAAGACTACTTGTTGTTGTTTAAAGTAAGTACGAAGTGTTTCTAAAAACGCTTCTTTCTTTTTACGAAGAGTCGGTTTTTCTTTCCATAACCATGTGAACCGTCCATTGAAGGTATTTACATCTTGTAAATAGCAAGTAAAAAGCTTTGTCATTTGTTCATCTTCTCCTTTAACGAACACAAAAAAGACACTGTCTCCCTGAAGAAAGGAAAACAATGCCGTGATTTTGATGAACTAAGCCCTTGAAATAGATGTTAATTTCATATAAAATAAAGCCATAAGTTTTATTTTATAAAAACTAACTCTATTAACAAGAGACTTCGACAAGTGTTTTTCCTACCGTAACTAGGAGGAACGGTTTAAGAGTGTGGATGCACTACTTAAACAGTTGGAGTCTTTTTTCTATCCGCACGTTTTTGTTAGTTTTATTATAGCGTTAAGTCGTCTCATAATTCAATAAAAAATTAGCAAAATATATCAAAACAAGTATATTTAGCTACGAGTGATCCTGTATTGTTGTAGGAATCACCTTTATCATATATGAGTTTTTTAGAGTAGGGGAGGGGAAAAAAGTTTCCCCTCCTTAAGTATTCTAAAGTATGTTATAATTTTAGGTTTTTAATAATGTTGATAATTTAGTGAATTAGTACAATTTCAATGTTAAGTGTAAATGAGCATTCTGGGTAGTGCCATTTTTTATAGTCCTTTTTCTAAAAAGGGACTATAAAAAATGACACTATGCAAAATTCGAAAAGTATGATATAGGCAGCTTCTACTTATAAATGTAGAAGCTGCTTTTTTTATTAATGTATGAGGGGAAATGGTCCTATTGGAAAATTAGGGGCTTCAAGTGGTGAGCTTATTTATGAAAAAATTAGTACAGTTCCATTCCTTTTTTGTTCATATTTGAATCTATTATAAATGCCAGATATAGCGTCGCCAGGATATCTAATTTTGTTTTTAAGCATGTAATCTTGAATGTATTAATATGTGACTATATCGAGTAATTCATCCGGTCTTTCTATTCATCATCCCCATACTTCCTCATCAATTCTTTTAACATATCATTTAAGTTTTCCATAGAAATTACACAACGTTCCATCGTCTTACTTTTGATTTTAATTAAATTTTTAAGAGGTCCTTCCCGGTCAAATTATTGATTGAAAAATAGCTAATGTGTGAACCTAATTCTTTGAAAATTGCTGTCATGATTGATCAGGTTTCTTTGCTTTCTCATCAATTTTTTTAACAGTAGTAGAATCAACATTTCTTATTTTAAGTTCCATATTTTATTTGAAAGTCCTCAAATAGTGGTGCCCTTTTAAAAATAGAGAGAAGAGCATAAGGGGTTTTTGCCCTCACAGACTGTGTGGGATTAGGCAGAGCCTAACAAAACCTTGGGTACAAGGAAATGTTTGCAAGAACCCCCTCAGCGCACCCTCAAATTAAGGGACAGTCCCTTCACCGCACCTTCAGTGATCACAACATTTTTGCCAGAAACCCCTTCGCCGACCCCTCATATTTGATAAA
>Ga0209463_1002134_pt1 | contig 11153 bp, 10 predicted proteins | sample AgamicMgSfrz_FD_187169 | JGI IMG/M metagenome (GOLD analysis project Ga0209463, IMG submission 187169) | Agave microbial communities from Guanajuato, Mexico - Mg.Sf.rz (SPAdes) (version 2) | ecosystem: Host-associated > Plants > Phyllosphere > Phylloplane/Leaf | place: Guanajuato, Mexico... | reverse complement strand
GATCAAAGGGTGCATCTAATAATTGTTCATATGTCAATAAATCCCTGTTGGCTCTAGCGAAGCGTCCTCTTACTTTCCAAATATTATTATTACTGGATAAAACAACTAGAAAAAGACCATGAAAAAAATTTTTTAATACCAATAAAACAGCTGTAATCGTTGGTGTATCAACTTTTCTGGAGGGAGTCTACGTGTATTCCAGCTGCTCCATTTTTCCAACTAATTGTTTTTTCCTATTGAAAAAACAACAATCCTTTAGAAAACAGCCTTTGTTTTTTACAAGCCAGCGATTATATAATCCAGATATGTAAAGGGCAGTAAGATCCAACCCGCGAGGAAGCTAGGTGTTGTAAAGGTTTGATAAATGCTCACCCAATCATGGAAGTATTCTTTATAGCATGCTCTAATAAATAAAAAGTATTTACTTCTACCAGTCATTATTTTCCGTAATGTTCAATCAAAAAAAAGGCAATACTAATAAGCAGTTAAGTAATACGATTTTTGCTTCGTGTTTACTTAGCTTTCGATTTGGTAATGGATAAAGGAGGAGTTTATTTTGGGTCAAAATAGACAGTTTCGTCCAGGGCAAAAGGCACCAAACAATGGTTTATATATAGAAATTGGTGAAACCGGAAGTAATGTAAATAATCCTCAAAAATTAAAAATGAAAGCAGGAGATCGCTTTCCAGAAACGTCCAATCACAATAGATTATGGTCGTATCAAAGAAAACCTTAAGCATGCATTTTAAGGTTTTAAAGATAAAGCAAGTTTAATTTTCTTGAGTTGTTTCTTGCTGCAAGCATTTTGACTCCTAGGCGAGATGAAGGAAAGTGGGAGACCCCATAGGCTTAGCTAAGAGGCTCCCATTTCTCTTGGGCGATCTTGTTAACACATTGGAAGATCGAGGAAGCAAGGTGTTGAAAAAGGTCCGATAAGTGCAACTAACGATTATTATTTAAAGATAGAAGCTAAGACATAAGTATTTTCAACCAAATAACCCCGAACGATTATACGTACATAAGAAAAATTCGTATAATTGTTTGGGGTTTTATTCCTTTTAAGAAAGAAGGTTTGTGGTGATAACCCGCAGACGGAATACACCTCGTATTTTCTACTCATTATATTTTCTTTTAAAAAAAATGAAACGAGACAAAACAACCTTTAAAAACGGAGTGAAAGGGAGTGTCTGTAGCGTAATGGAACGAGTTGGTTTCGCTACTAAATGAGAGATTGTTCGTCTTTATCTATTATATATTTTGTTTTGTCCCAGTCTCTTTACATATGGATAAATTATACTATAATAAAAATAAAGGTCAAAAAAGGTCAAAAAGGAGTCTTGTAAAATGAATGTAGAGCAGATGACAGAAAGAGTCCAATTAGCAATAGCAGAAGCGCAATCCCTTGCAATAAAAGAAAGTCATCAAGAAATAGATGATATTCATTTATTTTTGGCTATTCTTCATCAACAGGATAATTTATTGACTACCATTTTAAATAAGCTACAAAAAGATCCAAATAGGGTTATCGATAAATTAACAGAAGAATTGAAGAAAAAGCCACAAGTTTCGTTAAGTGGTTCTCAACAAGGAACGATATATATAACGGCTGGTTTGCAGCAGCTTTTAACGAGAGCAGAAGAAGAGATGGCTGACTGGGAAGATGAATACTTATCCGTAGAGCATCTCATTCTTGCAACATATAAAGTAGCACAGTCTAAGGTAGGAAGTATATTCAAGGAAGATATTCCATTAACAGAAATGAAAAGAGCGGTAAAAGAGATAAGGGGGACACAAAAGGTGACAAGCAAAAATCCCGAAGCGACATATGAAGTACTTAGTAAATATGGTCGAGACTTAGTGAAAGAAGTAAAATTGGGAAAACTGGACCCAGTAATTGGTCGTGATAATGAAATCCGGAATGTAATCCGAATCTTATCAAGAAAGACTAAAAATAATCCAGTATTAATTGGAGAACCTGGAGTAGGTAAAACAGCAATTGTAGAAGGCTTAGCACAAAGAATCGTTCGAAAAGATGTGCCAGAAGGCTTAAAGGATAAAACAATTTTTTCTTTAGATATGGGTGCATTGGTGGCAGGAGCTAAATTTAGAGGGGAATTTGAAGAACGTTTAAAGGCGGTTTTACAAGAAGTTAAAAATAGCGATGGACGCATCATCTTGTTTATTGATGAATTGCATACAATTGTGGGGGCAGGAAAAACAGACGGTGCAATGGATGCAGGAAATATGCTTAAGCCCATGCTAGCAAGAGGAGAGCTCCATTGTATTGGTGCTACAACATTAGATGAGCATCGCCAGTATATTGAAAAGGATCCAGCACTTGAGCGTCGTTTTCAGCAGGTGCTTGTTTCGGAGCCGACTGTAGAAGATACGATAGCAATCTTAAGAGGGTTAAAAGAAAGATTTGAAATTCATCACGGCGTGAATATTCAAGATCGTTCGATTATTGCAGCAGCAACTTTATCGGATCGGTATATAACAGAACGCTTTTTGCCAGATAAAGCGATTGATTTAATAGATGAGGCTTGTGCGATGATTCGTACAGAGATAGACTCCATGCCTATTGAAATGGATGAACTTACCAGAAAAATTATGCAGCTAGAAATTGAAGAGGCTGCCTTACATGGGGAAGAAGATTTACAAAGTAAAGAGAGACTAGCTGTTATTGCAAAGGAACTAGCTAATTTAAGAGAACGTTCTAATGCCTTAAAAGCAAAATGGCAACAGGAAAAGGATGCTTTGCAATCCATACATGAGAAAAAAGAACAACTCGAACGGAAAAAGAGAGAGCTAGAGGATGCAGAAAATAATTATGATTTGAATAAAGCAGCCGAGTTAAGACATGGAAGTATCCCAAAATTAGAAAAAGAAATTAAAGAAATGGAAGAAAAGGCAAAACAAGAGCAGGAGAATCGCCTCCTTCGTGAAGAAGTGACAGAAGAGGAAATTGCCAATATTGTTGCTAGATGGACAGGAATTCCTGTATCCAAATTAGTAGAAAAAGAACGAGAAAAACTATTACGACTAGAATCGATTCTTCAAGAAAGAGTTGTTGGCCAATCAGAGGCTGTCCAGTTAGTTAGTGATGCTGTGCTAAGAGCAAGAGCGGGAATAAAAGATCCGAATAGACCAATTGGCTCTTTTTTATTTTTAGGTCCTACTGGTGTTGGAAAAACAGAACTTGCAAAAACATTAGCAGCAACGCTTTTTGATAGTGAAGAGCAAATGATCCGTATCGATATGTCTGAGTATATGGAAAAACATGCTGTGTCTCGTTTAATCGGCGCTCCTCCAGGATATATAGGATATGAAGAAGGAGGACAATTGACAGAGGCAATCAGAAGAAAACCATATTCTGTTGTCCTATTAGATGAAGTGGAGAAAGCTCATCCGGAAGTATTCAATATTTTGCTTCAAGTTCTTGATGATGGCAGAATTACAGATTCAAGAGGTCGAACTGTTGATTTTAAAAATACAGTTATAATCATGACGTCTAATATTGGTTCCCATTTATTATTAGAAACGGGAGAAGCAGAGGAAATACCAGAAGAAATAAGAGCGGGAGTCATGAACCAATTAAATGGTCATTTTAGACCTGAATTTTTAAACAGAATCGATGAAGTGATCTTATTTAAACCTTTATCTTTAGAAAATATTAAAGATATTGTTTCAAAGCTTGTTGTTCAATTACAAGCACGGCTTACTGATCAGCATATCACCATAGAAATGACAGAAAAAGCGAAAGAATTTGTTGCAAGAAATGGCTTTGATCCAAAATTTGGCGCAAGACCACTTAGAAGATTTTTACAGAAAACAATAGAAACACTGCTAGCAAAAGATATAATTGCTGGTAAAATAAAAGAAAATGATCATGTTCAAATTGATGAAGAAAATGCACATATTATTGTAAGACACATGTAGTAACTTAACCTTAATAACGACCTGAATACAGTTAGACAATATAGTATTCAGGTTTTTTTATTTAAGATCATCACTTACAAGAAAAAAGGTGATTAAGTAATATATACAAAATAGAGGAATTCTTCCACTATTTTTGCATATTATTTAATCACCATTCACTACAATATTCATGTTTTAGTGAGAACCTTCTTCATGAGTAGGTTCATCTGGAATAATTGCTGATAAAATGAAAACTATTACTGAAAAGACAGCTGTTAGGATTAACCCCATTGAAAAACTAAATGGAACCCCATTCATTGAACCAACAACATAAACTAACATTTGAGCAAGTAAAAATGTCCAAAAAATTGTCATTATGTAACGCAACCGAATTCACCTCTTTATAGCTTGCTTATCATAATCATCTTACCACATAGTAGATAAATAATAAATGTGATTAATGTAGCTTTCTTAATTTCTTCACTTTTTATGTATTAATAGTATGCACGCATAGGCTATTCAGTCATTCTTCTGGTGAAAAAAGTTGATTCGATTTTTTCAGCATTTAGTCATGTAACTCCGCATTTCTTCTTGAAATATAGGCAAACTCCCTTACGTTTTAATAAAAGAGACATACATTATTAAAAGGAAAATGCTAAAAAGGAGTTTTTAAGATGGAGAACCGGAACTTCCAGCTAGATACCGAATGGAACATGATACATTATCCTCATCGACCTAATGGTTTCGGTATCTTAATAATTGGAGACGAAAGAAACTTTGTAACAGACACAAATAGTTTTTGGAATCAAAATGAAGGAAAACGTAACTTAATTGAATCGTTACGGGATAATGGATATACGATTTTTTATTCCAATCTATATGGAAAGAACTGGGGAAGTGAAAAAGCCTTACAATTGGCTAGAAGATTATATGAACATATTATTCGAACAGAAATATTGAACCAACGAATTCATATTATTGCTGAAGGCATGGGAGCACTGACAGCGATTCGATTGATGATGGAGATGAAAGATAATATACGCTCTGTTGTTTTGTTAAATCCGATTTTATCTTTGAAAGAACATTTAGAAAGAGAGAAAGAGCATAAGTTTTTTATAAAAAAATTAACAAATGAAATAAGTATTGCTTTTAATACAAATAAGCATGAATTATTTGATCTAGTAAAGGAGAAAAAGGAGTATCAATTAGAGGAGACTGACATACCAACAAAAATTATTCAAATTTTGCATAATGGTAGATCCTATTATCAATCACATGGATTAAAAAAAGCTTCTGTTATTTGGGAAGAAAAAAACCTGCCTATTTTCGTTTCCTATGTTTTACCAGAAAAACGGAGTGCCATCCCCAAGCAAATTGCCTCGTTTTTTAAGAAGTATGAAAAAACATTATGAAAAAATGATGTTGTTCTAATAGCATTTGCTAAAAAGAACAGCATCATTTTTTTCCATTCTTAATGGGAAGTAAGACCAAACCGTAAGCTGCTGATAATCTGGAAGCTTGGTGTTGAAACTCATCCGTAAAGGTTCGATAAGTAAATTTGTAGGGAACGCTTTTGTTAAGCTGCGAAATATTTGTCTTTTCCGATGCATATGATACAGTAAGTATTTTGTATGGGAGGCTTTTTAATGAAGAAAGCTGTAATATTCGGTGCATACCATTTTCTTGGGTTTCATATATGCTCAGCGTTACTTGAAGAAGGAGAAGAAATAATTGGTATAACTTATCCTGACCTAGTAGTAGAAGACCTAGATGAGAAAAGAATGGAGATAGGTCGAAATGCAAATTTTAGTGAAAAAAGCTTGGCTGAATTTACATCTATTCTCCAAGATACGAACATAGAAGTTTTATATTTTGATTTCTATACGCTAAAACAATTATCGAAATACGATAAGGTAAAAAATCTGTTTTCAGAGTATCGGGAGAAAAAGGAATCACAAAATAAAAGGTTCATTTTTCTAGTAAATGTTATATCCTTAGAAACGGAAATAGATTTTATTACATCCATAAAAGATATTCTAAATGGTTATGCGATGCAAGTAGTATATTTACCAACGTTATATGGACCCTGGCAGCCTAGTGATTTTCTATTTCAACAGGTCATTGAAGGAAAAGAACAGAAAAATATTCAGTTAAATATCCGAGAATATACAAATGATGCAATATTTATCGAAGATGCTGTAAAGGAAGTAGTAAAACAGACAAAGAAAGGACAAAATAATGATATTCTATTAAAGAGTACGGAAATAAACCATTGGCAAAGATGCTTAGAACAATTAAAATGGGATATGCCAAAAGGATTAACGAAAGATATAAGTTTCTCCAGTTATTTACAAGAAGTGATGGTTGAAAATAAAGAAACGATAAAAGATAATTTAGAACAGCAAAAAAAGCATCATTTATTATATAGAAATTAGTAGTATTATAGGAGTAATTACCATGAAAAGTATATTAACGAACATCCGTAAATCGATTTCTAGGAGAAAGATTTTTTTAATCATTCCTATAATTGCGTGTGTTCTTTTTCTTTTCCTATTCTTTTATGATTCGTCTGAGAAAAAAGGAAAGATAGACAAAGTAGGTCTCTTTGTGGCTGGAACTGTTAGTGATCAAGCATGGGGAACTCAAGGGTATAAAGGTTTATTAAATATACATACAAAACTTGGCGTAGACGTGTTTTATAAAGAGTCAATTGACTCTTATACAGTTGCAGAAAGAGCAGTGAAGGAATTTCAAGGGAAAGGTGTTAATTTAATTTTTGGCCATGGGGGAGACTTTGTGCAGTACTTTAATATCCTTGCAAATAAATATCCCTCCATTCACTTTGTCAGTTTAAACGGAAGAGAACTAGCAACACAAAAGAATACAAGTAACATTAGAATGGAAAATTATCCGATGGGCTTTTTTGGCGGAATGGTTGCCGGTTATATGACTAGAACAAATACGGTTGGGGTCATCGGTGCTTACGAATGGCAAGAGGAAGCCAGTGGATTTGAAGCTGGGGTTCACTATATCAATAAGGATGTAAGGGTTCTTGAAGAATTTGTAAATGATTGGGATGATCGAGAAAAAGCGATGGGTCTGTTAGATAATGAAATTAGTCAAAATGTAGACATTGTTTATCCAATTGGTGATGGCTTTCATGTAGATATCATTGAAAGAATGAAAGAAAATGGATTATATGCGATTGGATATATTTCAGATCAGTCTACGATAGGAAAATATACGGTATTAACAAGCACGATTCAAGACATACCTAAGCTATATGGCCAGGTAGCTCAGGCATTTGATGAGGGAAAACTGAAGTCTGGGAATCAATCATGTGGGATTAGAGATAATACCATTTTTCTAGGGGAATTTAGTCCCAATGTAGATAAAGAATTTGTAGAAATATTGCAGAAAGAGCTAAATCGGTATAAGAAAACAGGAAAGTTGCCAAATGAGAATTAAAATAGAAGACAATAAAAAATCATTTTTTCTAAAAAAAGGCTCAGCCGCTCTTTTAGAAAAAATGATTTTTATTTTGCAATAAATCAAGTTTAAATTAATGACTATAAATATAGAGCGACTAATTAATACCACACTCTGCACTATTATGTGCAAATAAAGGTATTAATGTAATAAAGAATGAGTCTTATACTTAAACCATAGAAATGAAAACGCTTAATGATGAGGAGGAAAAGTTGGATGGATAATTCTTGGTTAAACCTTGAAGGAAAAGTGGCAATTGTAACAGGAGGATCTTCTGGGATTGGTTATTCCATTGCAAAAGAGTTAATTAATAATGGTGCAAAAGTAATTATCTCCGATTTAGTAGGAGAAGAGGGGCCACAAGCGGACGGATCATATCTTATTAAATGTGATGTAACTAATAAAGAAAGCGTTGAAAAAATGGTTAGTAAAACAGTTGCAGAGTTTGGAAAGATTAATATTTTAGTAAATAATGCTGGGGTTAACTTACCGAGATTGTTAGTAGATGTAAAGGGTGAAAAACCACAATATGAATTAAATGAAAAAGATTTTGATTTTATGGTTGCTGTTAATCAAAAAGGTCCGTACCTTTGTGCCCAAGCAGCAGCAAAGGAAATGCTGAAGCATGGAAAAGGTGTAATTATCAATGTTGCTTCAGAAGCAGGACAAGAGGGATCGACCGGTCAGAGTTGCTATTCGGCAACAAAAGGGGCATTAATTTCATTTTCTCGGGCATGGGCTAAAGAGTTAGGTCCCTATAATATTCGCGTAGTAGCGATTGCCCCAGGAATATTAGAAAAAACAGGATTGCGAACAGAAGCTTATAATGAGGCTTTAGCTTATACTCGCGGTGTGACGGTAGATGGATTATCAACTGATTATAGTAAATCCATTCCAATTGGCAGGGAAGGTAAATTACAAGAAGTTGGTGATTTAGTATCGTATCTTGCTTCGGATAAAGCTAGCTATATTACTGGAACAACCTTTAATATATCAGGCGGGAAGTCCCGTGGTTAACAAACTAATGATTCATGCATAAATCAGTTAATTCACCAGCGCTTTATGATATATTTAGTAAATTGAATATAAGCATTGTGCATATATGAGCAATACGATATAAGGGTGTGTAATGGAATGGCTGATTTAAATACAAGTAATCGGATAAGGCAAATATTCGAATTAACAACTAAGAAAATGTACTGTCCTTTGGATTATCTTGCACAGCAAATGGGGGTAAGTACAAGAACAGTTCGACTAGTAATTAATCAATTTAATAAAGAATTAGAAGGAATAGCAGAATTGATTAATGAAAGAGGGAAAGGGTTTTGTTTAAAAATCAATGATCAGCAAAAACTTAACAAGGTTATAGAAAACCTTAATGTATATTCGCAAAAGGTTGATTCACCACAAAAAAGAATTGCCACTGTTATAAATATGTTATTGAATGATGACGGAATAATAACAATGGATGAAATGGCTTTTCAGTTAAACGTTGGAAGAACAACACTAGTGAATGAATTAAAAAAAGCCTCAGTAGCTCTTGAAACGTATAATCTTGCCATTAAAGGAAAACAGAACAAGGGGATGTACTTAAAGGGAAGAGAAATTGATTTGCGATTTTTTATATTGGATAATTTATTCTCCTATCTTTTTACCGAAGATCCGTTGGATGAGGATATTAAAGAGGAAATTATAAACATCGCTAATCATTACGACTTTGAGATAAGTACGAGGGATAGGTTACTTCATTCCATTATCATTATGCTTGATCGTCTTTTAAAAGGATATTCAATAAAAGAGATGGATGGTAAATACCATAGGATAGTAAATTCACCTGATTTCAATATAGCCTTAGAAATAGGTAAAGTGCTTGAACAGAAATTATCGATAAACATACCTAGAGATGAAATTGTTTTTATTGCATTGCCAATCGTCGGGAGAAGGACACCAATTAATAGTCATTCCATTGAAGGTATTACAGTGACTAAGGAAATCACGAATTTATTAGATAATAGCATCATTTATTTAGGCTTTAATTTAAATAAGGTAAAAGAAAGTGGAGATTTTTACAAGGATTTACAATATCATCTTACTTTCATGATTAACCGTCTAATGTTTAATATCCAATTAAAAAACCCTTTATTAGATGATATCAAAGAAAAGTATCCTTTGGCATATCAAATGTCAGAAATAGTTGGTGAAAGAATTTTCAAAGAATATGGAATGAAAGTTTCAGAAGAAGAACTAGGATATATCGCATTATATTTTGGTGTTTTCATCGAAAATAACAAGGAAAACCTTAAGAAATTGGAACAGGTAGTTATTGTTTGCGGAACTGGTAGAGGGACAGCAAAAATTGTAGCAATGCAGCTGAAGAAAATACTCGACCCTCATACTAAAATAGATATTTTTTCTGAAAATGAAGTAAGTAAGAATACATTAGATAAGTATGATATTGTCTTTTCCACAGTTAATATACCTTATGTCATTCAAACGCCGTTAGTAATCATTAATGAAATCTTTGATGAGAAAAAGGTTCTCAAACAAATAGAACGTATTAGTTACTTAGATAAATTTAAGATAAATGAAAATAGTAGTACAAGTTTCCAATCTGTTATTAAACTACTACTAAATAAACAGAAATTCTTTATTTTGGATAAGTCGTTAAGTTATTCAGAAAATTTAAATCGAATGGTTGATCAACTCGTTTTAAATGGTTACGTCGATGATGGCTTCAAACAGCGCTTGCAAATAAGAGAAGAAAAAGGTTCGATGATATTCGATAAATATATTGCACTTCCCCATACCATCAATTATCAGTCAAACAAAATAGAGCTAGCAATAGGTATTTTTCCAGAAACAGTCTGGCAGGATAATCACGCATTAAAGATAGTATTTTTATTAGCTCTACCTGAGAATACAGAATATGATGCTAGTTTATTAGTGAAAATTTATGATGAAATTATTAATATATCTTCTAATACTAATTTGGTGAATAAGATGGTTAATGTTGAAAACTATGAAGATTTATGTCTTTATCTTGAAGATGGAGTTAAAAAAGATAGTTAGGAAGTGAAAGAATGGAACTAATTATTTTGATGCTTTTAATAGCAGGAGCATTTGTAATTCAAATGGGGTTAGGATTTTTACAGATTAAACATTTTACAAAGGGCTATTCGGAACTAAGAAGAATGGGGAAAGTAGCTATTGGCAAGAAACCTGGTCGAATTAAAGCAGGGACAATCGTCTTATTTGCCATCAATAATAATGGAAGAATCCTTGCTGCCAAAAAAATGCAAGGAGTAACCGTCATGGCGAAGTTTCGTGATTTGCCAGGTTTTCTTGATAAAAATATTAGAAATTTAAAAGAAGAAGATTTAAAGCATTGCAACAAATTATTAAGGGAGGCAATTTTAGATGCTTCCAATAATTATAAAATTATTATGAGTGGCGGCGTAGTGCCAGAAAAAGATAGTTTCTTTAAAAGAATGATGATACGTGCAGAAAATGCAGTTTCATTTAAAAAATAGGCTGTTTTCGTAAAGTTTGTTGCTATGACCTGCAGCCTGAATACACTCCGCTTTCCGTGGGGCTCGCGCTGAGCCGCGGTCTGCCTTTGGCCTGCAGGGTCTCAGGCTGTCTCGCTAATCCCACAGGAGCATTCCTGTGGGATTAGTTTTTAGGGGATTGCATAAAAAAAGATCCTCCATTATGATGCATGTATCAAGACCAATCAACACAGCGCC
>Ga0209463_1002133_pt1 | contig 11153 bp, 8 predicted proteins | sample AgamicMgSfrz_FD_187169 | JGI IMG/M metagenome (GOLD analysis project Ga0209463, IMG submission 187169) | Agave microbial communities from Guanajuato, Mexico - Mg.Sf.rz (SPAdes) (version 2) | ecosystem: Host-associated > Plants > Phyllosphere > Phylloplane/Leaf | place: Guanajuato, Mexico... | reverse complement strand
TTCAGAACAGAAGACTTTCATCTTTCTGAGGTTGCCCACCAGCCCATCCTGCTGGATGGAGTGGCCCTGACGGGCGAAGAAGGCGTCACGCGCCAGCATCAGGCCCATCAGGTTGCTCTGGGTACCGCCGCTGGTGAACACCCCGGCGTCGCCCGGCTGGTAACCGACCTGGGTACGCAGCCACTCGACCAGCTTCATCTCAATGATGGTGGCTGACGGGCTCTGGTCCCAGGAGTCCATGCTCTGGTTGGTGGCGTTGATCAGCACTTCCGCCGCCTGGCTGACAACCAGGCTCGGGCAGTGCAGGTGCGCCACGCACTGCGGGTGGTGTACCGACAGGCTGTCTTTCAGGAAGTACTCAATCGCGCGTTCAATCGCGGCCTGGTTGCCCAGGCCCTGCGGGTTGAAATCCAGCGTGATGCGCTCACGCAGTTCCGCCACGCTTTTCCCCTGATACATCTCAGGCTGTTGCAGCCACTTCACCACGGCCGCGCTGCTCTGAGCAATAGCCTGCTGGTAGGCCTCGGTGCTTTGCGCGGAGGCCGCCAGAATCGGGTTGGTCATGTTCTCTTTTCCACTCAAACCGGTTTAATGCCGGCAGCCAACAGGGCGTGTTCGAATTTATCCAGGAAGATCTCCAGCTCATCGTTGGTGATAAGCAGAGAAGGCAACAGGCGCAGTACACTGCCGTGACGCCCGCCGCGCTCCAGGATCAGCCCGGCTTCGAAGCATTTTTTCTGCAACAGGGCAGAGAGCTCGCCGTCAGCCGGGTAGCAGCCCATGTGATCCTGCGCTTCGCCGGGTTTCACGATCTCGATGCCGATCATCAGGCCCAGGCCGCGCACGTGGCCGATCACCGGGTAGCGTTTTTGCATCTCAGCCAGTTTGCCTTTCAGCCACTCACCCTGCGCCGCCACTTTATCAGCGACCTGGTTCTCTTTAAGGAACTTCAGGGTGGTCAGGCCGGTGGCCATCGCCAGCTGGTTGCCGCGGAAGGTACCGGTGTGGTGGCCCGGCGCCCAGGCGTCGAACGCTTTCTTGATACCCAGCACCGCCAGCGGCAGGCCGCCACCGACCGCTTTGGACATCACGATGATGTCCGGCTCAATGCCTGCGTGCTCGAAGGCAAACAGTTTGCCGGTGCGCGCAAAGCCCGCCTGCACTTCGTCGATGATCAGCAGGATGCCGTGTTCCTGGGTCACTTTGCGGATGCGTTGCAGCCACTCGACCGGCGCCGGGTTCACGCCGCCTTCGCCCTGCACGGCTTCCAGGATCACCGCGGCCGGTTTGCGCACGCCGCTCTCAACATCGTTGATCAGGTTTTCGAAGTAGTAGGTCAGCGCTTTCACGCCCGCCTCACCGCCGATGCCCAGCGGGCAGCGGTACTGATGCGGGTAAGGCATGAACTGCACTTCCGGCATCATGCCGTTGACGGCTTCTTTCGGAGACAGGTTACCCGTCACCGCCAGCGCGCCGTGGGTCATGCCGTGGTAGCCGCCGGAGAAGCTGATGACGCCGCTGCGGCCGGTGTGTTTCTTGGCCAGTTTCAGGGCAGCTTCTACAGCATCCGCGCCGGACGGGCCGCAGAACTGCAGGCAGTACTCTTTACCTTCGCCCGGCAGAATGGAGAGCAGGTATTCAGAGAACTGATCTTTCAGCGGCGTGGTCAGATCCAGTGTATGTAACGGCAAGCCGCTGGTAATGACATTTTGGATGCTTTGCAGTACATCAGGGTGGTTATGGCCGAGCGCCAGCGTACCTGCGCCTGCCAGGCAATCAAGATATTGATTATTCTCAACATCCGTGATCCAGACTCCCTGGGCCTTGGCGATCGCCAACGGCAATTTACGTGGGTAACTCCTGACATTCGACTCGAATTCAGCCTGACGCGCCAAATAAGTTTCATTGTTACTGTTTAATGAATTAGCACCTAAAGTATCAATACGGACTTTATCCGTCATCATATCACTCCTACAACCAGGGTTATTGTGAATGCCCTGATTGAATAATTGAATTAAAGAAAGGCGTAGCCATGGGTAAAGCGCGGCCAATATAGGGTTTTTTACCCCGGTACTCAATACTTTATTTTGTTTAGATTTGTTTACATTTTTTAGCCTATTAATCAACAGGTTGGTGGTTTAATCGCCACCCTGGTTGTTATCATTATGTTACATATATTCCGATAACCGATAAAACAGCCCATTTTATTGTCCGCCGGGCGATAAGGGTGACCGTAACGGGCCGCGGCCTATTGCCCGTATAAGGGCAATAAAGTCAAATTTATTAATGCGGTATAGCCAAGGCTTATTTAATACTTGTGGTTTTTGAGGGGAAAAATCGTGCTTTTTAACTGGCTAAAGTGAAAAAGAATGACGCCGGCTGCGGCGTTTCCGCAGCCCCGAAGGATTATTGCGTGGCGGTCTGTTGCCGGCGAACCGCAATCTGCTCCGCCTCATGCAACAGCGCCTGCAAATCCTCTTCATCAATATCCAGGAATTGCCCCGCCAGCAGGGCCTTATGCAGATCGTCGCGCGTGATGGGCACGGCAAAAGAGACCGGCGCGGGTTTACTCTCCGTGGCCGCCAAAGGGTGAGGATAGCGCCGCCCCGCCAGATTATTGAAGACGATGGCCAGCAGAGCCAGACAGAGGGAGTTAATCAGAATCGGGCTGAAAACGTAGTAAAAGCCCTCCTGGTGAATGCCCGACCCGCCGACAATCGCCGTCAGCGCCACGGCGCCGCCGGGCGGATGCAGGCAACGCAGCGCATACATCAGCGCTATCGCCAGCCCGACCGCCACGCCACAGGCCAGCGCCGGTTGCGGTATCCATAACCCGACGGTCACGCCAATCAGCGCGGAAAAGACATTGCCGCCAAGAATCGACCACGGCTGGGCCAGCGGGCTGTTGGGCACGCCAAACAGCAGCACGGCCGAGGCCCCCATCGGCGCGACAAACCAGGGGTTCACGTCCCCCAGCAGCCAGCGACTGAACAGGCTGGTCACTACCAGACCAAAGGTTGCACCCAGGGTGGCGAGGAGGATCTGTTTTTTGCCACCACCAGCGGGTGGGGCCAGAGACGGCCCAGGAAATTTTTCACCGGGGTAAGCCGGCTGTTCTGACGATGTTCATCCATTATGCAGGGACTCCGTGATCGCACGCTTTTCTCGTTATGGCGCGATTCTCCTTATTCAGCCCTTCCCTATCAACTTTTTATCCACCCACGCTGCCTGTTGCCCCTGCACCGGCGCAGGTTGAAGCGTTAAACCGTTTTACCGGTCGGTACCGCCCAAAAGCGCATAATTTAACACCCTGTTAAATAATTAAAAACATCAGAGGATGTAACTGGTAACAGCTTGAAGTATAAATTGCCGCGCGTAAGGGTAAGGCTTCTGGCAGGATACGCGCCACTCAGCGTGCATTGGTACGATCCTTCCATGAAGTGGCTTTCTAAAAACGCAGTCCTGTTCTCTGTAAAAACCTGTCTGGCCGCCTTTCTGGCCCTGTTTATTTCCCTTGAACTTAACCTCGAAAAACCGGCCTGGCGTTGACCACGGTCTATGTCGCCTCGCAGCTCTATTCCGCCTCGACCCTCTCGAAATCGGTGTTCCGCCTGCTGTGCACCCTGTTGGGCGGCCTGTTTATTTTCCTGATTTACCCCCTCACCGTGCAAAGCCCGGTGCTGTTCAGCCTGTGCGTGTCGTTGTGGGTCGCGGCCTGCCTCTACCTCTCGCTACATGACCGCACGCCGAAAAGCTATGTGTTTATGCTGGCCGGTTACAGCGCCGCGATCATGGGCTTTCCCAGTGTCGCCTCGGCCGGCTCCATCACCACCACGGTGATCTCCCGTATTGAAGAGATAACGGTGGCGATTGTCTGCAGCTCGCTGGTGCACCGTCTGGTCTTCCCGGTGTCGATGCGCAGCCTGCTGGAGCAGAGCGTCAGCGTGCTGGTCAGCGACCTCTCGGGTGACACGCGGCTGGCGAAAAAGGCGCGGGCGGGAACCTGATTGCAGAAGCGTGGATGGGGGCCTACTGCTACGATTTCTACGCCCGCCACCGGGAGGTGCTGGAGCAGCAGCACATCGACAGCGGGCAGATGTTCCATGAGCTGGGGCTGTACCTGAAACGGCGCATGAAGTCATCACAGGCTCCCCCGCACCCGGCGCTGCGCGAAGAGCTGGACTTGCTGCTGTTCCGGCTGGAGATGCTGGCCTCGCGTGATGCCCGGGCCTTTATGCCGATGTTCTGCCTGTTCAACATCCGGTTACTGCTGTTTCCGCAACAGCGCTGGCCGGGCCAGGAGCCTGACCCCCGGGATGCCACGTAATCGCCCTCAGGAAAAGTCATAAATCAGCTTAAAGAAGTTCTCTTCATTAAAGGGCGTGACGTGATGCGGTTTCAAATGATCAATGATCGCCCAGTTTTCAAAGTTTGCCCGGCTGTCCTGCATCCGTAGTTCGAACAGTTTTCTGTCACTGCGGTCATTGCCGATGGTGACCAGAATACAGCCCTTCGCACCGCCAAAATAATAGAGCCCCTGCGGCACAATATAGAGGGTCTTTTTGCCGTTGGTCAGGCAGAGCTCCTGTACCTGATAGCGGACATAAGGCGCATTCCCGGCCGTGAGAAACGCCTCTTTCCTTTCACACCGGACGCCGGAATCCTGAAACCATAACTCAATGTTTTCGAACAGGAAGGCGATCTCCCGCTGAAAGGCCGCAATATCCTCTTTCAAGGCGTCAACCGCCGCCTTCTCCTCTTCCACATTTTCCCGCATTCGTTTAAAAAACGCTTCTTTGGCTGACATTGGGCGCCCCTTTATTTTTATCACAGTGAAAGGATATTTTTCAGCGTATCACTCCGCCCGACGCCCGCCATTTTACGGCGCATCATTTTACCTCATCACTCTATTTGTCACCGTTGCGCCTTCTGCTCATTTCTCATTTCAAAGGCGTTATGCCCTGTTATTTCCTCCCCTCTCCCGCCTCACCAGCAAGCCGGGGAAATGGCTGCCTCATTTCTGCTGATACACCTCATATTGCCGGGTGAGCGCATTCCGGCCCAGGCGAACTGCCCCCTGCGCGCATGTGCATCAGCGCCGTTGGCCCACACCACGCGGCTTGCCGGGGCATTAGCAGAGAGAGCACGGCAGTTTTTTGTTATATAACAGGGGGTACCGCCAGTGGCCCGCCGGCGTTATTTTACCCGCCCTCAAAAATCATCATTTTTAAAAAAAATGGGTTGACATTATAGCGGCAAATACTACATTTAAAGTGACGATGAGATGACAAATGATGAAGACACAAAACGCCACTGTGTCGTGGTTTATATCTTGTTGTTGTCATAAGTAATAGTCAGATTTTGTAGTCTGTAATAATGTGTAGTCTGTCATTATGAGTAGCGGTAAACGTGAAGTGATGTGCGATAAAGGCCACGAAGTGAATGTTGTATGGGAAGGTTACACCCGGCGTTTATTCCCGGTGTTGACTCACGTAACCACGCTTTCAGGCCACGTAACAGCAGTTGTTCATCGCATGCAGGGGGAACGACCGCGATAACCAGGTTCTTTATGGCTGTGTTTTTGGCAGCGCGGGAATAGCCCGTAACGGCAGTCACATCAGGCCGTGAAATAAAGAATGCCTATCGCAGGGCGGTGTACTGAGCCGGCCGGCATCCGGGCTGGCGGTATAGCGGAGTATTTCCTACGCGTCAGTGTTATCAGCGCGTTTTACAGGAGGGCATAGTTATCGGGTGTCATATATTCCTGTTATCACAGTGCACCTCATAAGATGTGCAAATTGAAGTATCATGTTGTTAAGTCAGTAAATGTTAATTAGTCACTATGCAGTACCCTAAAGGCTCCCGCCTCACCGTGGGAGCCTTTATTTTTTATGGTACGTGTTTCGATAAACACTGCGTGCCCCGCAACCCCGCACTGGGAGCAGGGAACTGTCGCCTCCCTGCCCTTTTCTTTCCCGACCCCTTTATATTTAACCTGTTGAAAAATGTGACTAATTCCCCTTAACGCCACGGCAGGCTGCCCCGCCCGGTGTGATCTTACCCACAGATTTTTATCAAGTTTTTCTTGTGGATGCCGATTTAGTGAGCCTCGGCGAGCGTAAAAATTTCCTGTCGCTATTGGCCGGGGCGCTGCCGGTGAGCACTGTATTTGGGCGTTATCCGGGCATACCCGGTATTAAGGGATGACCGCGCTGCCGCATTCTATTTCAAAGGGGAAGAAGTGAGGATTTCAGTGAAAAATATGAGAGTCGGCCTGCGTCTGGGTGCCGCATTCGGGTTGGTCATCCTGCTGTTGATCATCGTCAGCACCACCGCCATCGTCAAAATCGGCAACATCAATGCCGCCGTAGACCGCATGGTCAATGACCGCTACATCAAAGTCAGGCTGGCGTTTGATGTGCGCGACGGCGTGAACGATCAGATTAAATTTTTGCGCGGCATCGTGATTGATACCCCCCGCCCGCAATTCAACCAAAAACGGTTTGGTCAGCTTGCGGCGGCCACCCGCCAAACTAATGAGGGGATCGAGAAAATCGCCCGCCTGCAGACCACCACCGTCGGCCAGCAAAAAATCGCCGCCGTCAAAGAGGTGGCCGAGGCGTTTGAAACCCAGAAACAGGCCCTGCTCGCGCTGGTGAAAGCCGGTGATGAGAGTGCCGCTGCGGAGTATGTGTTGCTGAAAATCACCCCGGCGCAGAACGCGTTTCTGGACAGCGTGGTGAAGTTCGCCGATTCCCAGTCCGGCCAGTTGCAGTCTGAAGGGGCGCAAGCGCTCAAGGATGGCTCCACCGCCATCAACGTGACCCTGGTGTTCTCCGCGCTGGCGATTCTGGCGGCGGTGCTGCTGGGCTATCTGCTGACCCGCTCGATTGTCATGCCGCTGCGTGACGCCGTCCGCATTGCTGAAAATGTGGCGGCGGGCGATCTGCGCACGGTGATCCGCGTGACCTCCACGGACGAAACCGGCCAGCTGATGCTGGCGCTGAAAAATATGAACGATAACCTGCTGAAAATCGTGAATGAGGTGCGCAACGGCACCGATCTGATCGCCACCGCCTCCGGCGAGATTTCAGCCGGGAATATGGATCTCTCCGTGCGTACCGAGCAGCAGGCCAGCTCGCTGGAAGAGACCGCCTCCGCGATGGAACAGATGACCTCCACCGTGCGGCAGAATGCCGACAACGCCCGCCAGGCCAACCAGTTGGCGGCGCAGGCCTCCCGGGTGGCGACCGAAAGCGGCGACGCGGTGAAGCAGGTGGTCAGCACCATGAACATGATTAACACCTCGTCGAAGAAAATCGTCGATATCATCAGCGTGATTGACGGCATCGCCTTCCAGACCAACATCCTGGCGCTGAACGCCGCGGTGGAAGCCGCGCGGGCCGGTGAACAGGGGCGCGGGTTCGCCGTGGTGGCCTCCGAGGTGCGTAATCTGGCGCAACGCTCCGCCTCCGCCGCCAAAGAGATCGCCCAGCTGATTGAAGACTCGGTAGTGAAAGTGGATGAGGGCGAGAAGCAGGTCGCCAAAGCGGGGTCGACGATGGAAGAGGTGCTCTCCAGCGTGAAAAGCGTCACTGACATCATGGGCGAAATCACCCTGGCAAGCGCAGAGCAACGCAGCGGGATTGAAGAGATCAACACCGCCATCACCCAGATGGATCAGGTTACCCAGCAGAATGCAGCGCTGGTGAATGAGTCCGCGGCAGCCGCCCAGTCGATGCAGGAACAGGCGCACCAACTCTCGCGCGCCATCCGTCTGTTTAAAGTGGACGCCGGGAGTCACGCCTGACCCAGGCGTTTTTTGAGCACAGAGGCCGGTCTGATGACCGGCTTTTTTGTCAGCGGAAAAATAGCCTGCACATTTTATAACCTGCTGTTTCCGCTTTTCTCTTTGTCCCGTTCCCTTCCTTTAATGCACCAAAACGGTACTTCTCCGGTATCAGGTTTACACTTCTTTAGTACTAAAAAAGTGTCATTTTGGCACTTTGGTTATACGCTTAACAGTAGACTCCTTCCCTTCAGGCCGGGTAAAAATCCCCTCATCCCTGCCTGCCCTGCCCGCCTGCGTGTGTACATAATTTGAGCTACCCACTATCTTAGTAGATGTCGATGATTTTTCCCGCACTATCCATAAACAATAATAGTCACAACAGGTTATTACCGTGCAGCGGCACATGACCGGGTGATCCCCGGCTTGCCCTCCGACCGCCTTACCTTTGATGTCGTTTACGAACACAGCGCCTGGTTTTCCGATCAGGAAAGAAGAGTGACCCTGGTCACTACGTTATGGGACAGCCTGCCGATTGCCACGGGCTGCATCTGTGAGTCATCTAACACGCGAGAGTCGCCATGTTCTATCGACGTTTAGAAAGGTTGATTGATATTTTCCAGGCTGCACCCACTGAGGCGCCCCCCAATAACGTCTCATCTTATTACCTCTATTACCTGCGCCAGGTCTGGCCGAGCTTTACCGCGTTAATGATTGTCGGCCTGATTGGCGCGCTGATTGAGGTGATCCTGTTTAACTACCTCAGCCGCATCATCAACATCGTCAGCAATACCGCGGCAGTGGATCTGTTTGATGAGTATGGCGGCGAGCTGCTGTGGATGGCGGTGGTGGCGCTGGTGCTGCGGCCCCTGTGCGTGGGGCTGCATGACATGCTGATCCACCAGACCATCAGCCCCGGTATGGGCAGCCTGATCTGCTGGCAGAATCACAACTATGTGATCAAACAGAGCGTGGACTTCTTCCAGAGCGATTTCTCCGGGCGCATCGCCCAGCGCATTATGCAGACCGGCAACGCCCTGCGGGACTCGGCGGTGCAGGCGGTGGATGCCGTCTGGCATGTGGTTATTTTTATCATCAGTTCAATGATTCTCTTCGCCACCGCCGACTGGCGGCTGATGCTGCCGCTCATCACCTGGCTGCTCTGTTACATCCTGACGCTCTGCTATTTCATCCCGCGGCTGAAACAGCGCGGCGTGCAATCGTCCGCCGCCTATTCACGGCTGATGGGCCGCATTGTCGACAGTTACACCAACATCACCACCGTCAAACTCTTTGCCCACACCTCGCTGGAGCAGCAATACATCCGCAAAGCCATCAGTGAGCAGACCCAGAAAGCGCAACAGGCCGGGCGGCTTATCACCGGCATTGACCTGCTGATCACCGTGCTGAACGGGCTGCTGATTGTGGCGACCACCGGGCTGGCGCTCTGGCTCTGGACGCAGTCTTTGATAAGCGTCGGGGCGATTGCGCTGGCGATCGGGCTAATGCTGCGGATTGTCAGCATGTCCGGCTGGCTGATGTGGGTGGTGAACGGCGTGTTTGGCGGCATCGGCGTGGTGCAGGATGGCGTGAAAATGGTGTCGCAACCGATCAACGTGGTAGACCGCCCGCAGGCCCCGCCGCTGGCGATCCCCCGTGGGGAGATCCGCTTTAACAACGTCAGCTTCCGCTATGACAACTACAACGCGGTGATCCAGAACTTTAACCTGACCATCCGCCCCGGCGAAAAGATTGGCCTGATTGGCCCCTCCGGGGCCGGGAAATCCACGCTGGTGAATCTGCTGCTGCGGTTTTATGACGTGGCGGACGGCGCCGTGCTGATTGATGACCAGAACATTGCGGAGGTAAGCCAGGAGAGTTTGCGCGCGCAGATCGGCATGATTTCGCAGGATACCTCGCTGTTGAACCGCTCACTGCGCGAGAACCTGATGTACGGCAACCCGGCGGCCACCGAAGAGGCGATTATGCAGGCGTTACGCCAGGTGCATGCGGATGAGTTCATCGGGCGGTTGTGTGATGCCGAAGGACGCACCGGGCTGGCGGCGCACGTGGGTGAGCGCGGCACCAAACTCTCCGGCGGCCAGCGCCAGCGCATCGCCATCGCGCGCGTACTCTTAAAAGACGCGCCGATCCTGATCATGGATGAAGCGACCTCCGCGCTCGATTCAGAAGTGGAGGCGGCGGTACAGGAGAACCTGGAGCCGATGATGGAGGGGAAAACGGTGATCGCCATCGCCCACCGACTGTCGACCATTGCCCGCATGGATCGGCTGATTGTGCTGAACCAGGGGCAGATTGTGGAGATGGGCACCCATCAGGAGTTGCTGGCGCAAAACGGCCTCTATACCCGGCTCTGGCAACACCAGATCGCCGGGTTTGTCGGCGGGCCATAACTGCCGTTGTCAGGGTGTCATTATGATGCTCTTTTGACATCAAAAAAGTGCTCTTACAGCGCCTTATTGGTACCAATAAGGCGCTGTTTTTTTATCCTTTTTTTGCTCCGACAAGTGTCAGACGTCTAGATAACCGCGGCATTGTGCGGCGGATTGCCCTGGCTAAGGAGAATGGATAAACCCCTATTTTCAGCACGTGATTGATCTGCATATCGCCATTGAACAATGACTTAGCGAGGGAACGGGCGAACTGCCCGCCTTACTGGGCTATTTTACGAAGGATTTTTCGATGGTTACCCTGGGCGGCGGCACACTGGATAAACCGGCCAGCCTGCGCATCTTCGCCGCTCCACCGTGGTCTTCAGCCACATCAACGCCGGGTTACAGTGGCGCCATCTGCATGAAACACCGGTCAGCACGGCCTGACCGGCTGCGCTTAACGCCATACTAAAATCACACCTATTTAGTACCAAAAAGGCCTCTGAAAGGCGCCTTTTTTATTCTGCTTTAGTACCAGATTAGTGTATGGGGCTGAACGCAGCAGGCACCTGACAGCTGCCATCTGGATCATGGAAGGCCGCCAATCAATATTATGGCCCTCCATTATTCCTTTTCTGAGGGTGGGCGTAAGAACGTCTCTTTTACCTCCCTACCAAATCCTCACCCCTCCGCACTGACCCCCCGGTTGCTCCCGGAGTGTTTGGCCTGATAGAGCGCCTGGTCGGCATGTTCTTTAAACGCCCGGGCGTCCGGCATGTTGCCTTTGACGATACAGCTGTAGCTGCCGGCGCTGAGGGTGACGATTTTCTCCGGCACCTCGGTTTCGCTGTGCGGCAGGCCAATCGCCCGGACGGCCTTTACCGCGCGTTGCTACGCCCGGCCTTCACGCTTTTCCTGACTTTTTCCCGCAGGCGCTCCATTGCCGCAGTCTGCCGCTGGTAGAGCGCGTT
>Ga0209463_1002130_pt1 | contig 11166 bp, 10 predicted proteins | sample AgamicMgSfrz_FD_187169 | JGI IMG/M metagenome (GOLD analysis project Ga0209463, IMG submission 187169) | Agave microbial communities from Guanajuato, Mexico - Mg.Sf.rz (SPAdes) (version 2) | ecosystem: Host-associated > Plants > Phyllosphere > Phylloplane/Leaf | place: Guanajuato, Mexico... | reverse complement strand
GGGGGTGTCCACTTAATGCTGCTTCCTTCCGGACCTGACATAGTTCATGGATTCCCATTGCGCAGGACCCGGACGTCAACACCACTTGCTTAAGGCAGACCCTACAGGATACTAGCCTCAGAAAGGAATTCAGCCTCGCTAGAGCGGATTGCGAGTACAGGGCACCGCTACCTCCCCGCTTAGCACGACAAACTTGATACCAATTTTAATGTGTCATCTTGGACACAAACTAAGTATACTTATATTTAAACAAAAAAGCAATAATTATCAGCTGTTAATTTTTGTAATATCTTTTTCAGCCCTCATCTTCTTATCTGCTTTTTTCTTTGCACGCAGTTCACGGAAGAAGTTGGTCAAGAGCTCTCCGGTTTCTTCTTCTAACACTCCTGGAACTAATTCACATTGATGATTAAAACGGTCATCTTGAAGAAGATTCATAAATGTACCTGCACACCCTCCCTTTGGATCCTTTGCACCATATACTACTTTTTTTATCCTTGAAAGTATAATTGCACCCGAGCACATCGCACATGGTTCTAACGTGACATAGAGCACTGCATTGTCCAACCTCCAGCTTCCTGTTTCCTTACAAGCCTTATCTATTGCCAAAAGCTCAGCATGAGCGATTGCTGTCTGCTCCGCCTCGCGCAAGTTATGGGCCTTTGCAATAATCTTTCCATCAAGCACAACAACTGCTCCTATCGGTACCTCTCCAATATCGCCAGCTCTCCTTGCTTCCTCTATAGCAGCCTTCATGAAATACATATCATTCTTTTCTATTTCCATTTATTCATCACCCTGTGCTTACTGTCGTTTTTCTTACTATTGTAATTATTTTCATAAAGTTACTTAAACTAATGACATCATTCTTTAACATCCTAATTGAGAGAGGTATCTATGAGCACTTCATCTAAGGCACTTTTAATAATTGATATGATTAATGATTTTCAATTTCAGCATGGGCCAATCCTCGCTGAAAAAGCTTCTAAAATTACAGAAAACATTCTCGCTTTAAAAAACTACTGCCATGAGTCCAATATACCTGTGATATATATTAATGATCATTATAGCTTATGGAAGGCAGACTTACACAGTATCATTGAATATTGCTCCAATAAATATAGTCTTACTATCCTTGAGAAGCTTGCACCGCAAGAAGCGGATTACTTTTTAATAAAACCGAAACATTCCGCCTTTTATGGAACAGCTTTAAACACTCTTCTCCATCAGCTCAAGGTGGATGAGCTTATCCTAACCGGAATAGCAGGTAATATTTGTGTCCTGTTTACAGCTAATGATGCCTATATGCGAGAATACTCCTTAATTGTACCTGAAAATACGATTGCCTCTGTAGATGAGCAAGACAATATTTACGCACTAACAATGATGAAGAATGTTATGAAGGCAAAAATATTTAAGTATGAAAAAAATAGTATCATGTCGTCCCCACTATACACATAAACTGCAATAAGGCAATTTTAACAGCAGGAGGGGATTTCCCATGCAAATACATGTTGTGCAGGCAAACCAAACATTAACAGGCATTGCTCAAGCTTACGGAACTACTGCAGCTAATATAGAGGAAGCAAATGATTTGCCTAACCCGAATAAACTCGTTATAGGTCAAGCACTTGTCATTCCAATTGTCGGCCGGTTTTATTGGGTGCAGCCAGGAGACAGCTTATGGTCTATCTCAAGGAAATTCGGTATTTCCAATCAACAGCTTGCCAGTGTTAATAGACTCTCACCAAACAGCCCTTTAACAGTAGGTTACCGTTTATATATACCACAGCAACCAAAACGAGCGGGAGAATTCAATGCATATGTTGAACCAAGAGGGACAACTGTAGCTCCTGTTCTGGAGTCTTCCGCCAGAGAAGCAGCACCGTATCTAACCTACTTGGCACCATTCAGTTTTCAAGCATTAAGAGATGGCAGGCTTAAGGAACCTTTACTTAATAATTTCCCTTCCATTGCTGCCAATAATAATAATGTACTTATGATGGTCATTACAAACCAAGAGAATGACCAGTTTAGTGATGAGCTTGGAAGGATATTGTTAAATGATCAAGCAATACAAAATACCTTCTTAAATAATATTGTGGCAACTGCTAAAAAATATGGTTTTAGAGACATCCATTTTGATTTCGAATTTTTACGACCTGCTGATAGAGAAGCCTATAATACTTTTTTACGCAAGGCTAAAGCTCGTTTCTCACAGGAAGGCTGGCTGCTTTCTACTGCCCTTGCCCCCAAAACAAGTGCCGGTCAAAAAGGAAAGTGGTATGAAGCTCATGACTACCGCGCTCATGGGCAAATTGTCGACTTTGTTGTCATAATGACATATGAGTGGGGCTACAGTGGCGGACCAGCAATGGCAGTATCTCCTATTGGACCAGTCCGCAATGTACTTGAATATGCAATTACTGAGATGCCCTCTAACAAAATAATGATGGGGCAGAACCTTTATGGATATGATTGGACACTTCCTTTTGTACAAGGCACAGTCGCTAAAGCTTTAAGCCCTCAAAGCGCAATACAGCTGGCAGCTGACAATAATGTCGCTATCCTTTACGATACTACTGCTCAGGCTCCGCACTTCAACTATACAGATGCCCAAGGAAGGCAGCACGAAGTTTGGTTTGAGGATGCCAGATCTATTCAGGCAAAGTTTGACCTTGTAAAAGAACTGAACATTAGAGGAGTAAGTTATTGGAAACTCGGATTGGCGTTTCCACAAAACTGGCTGCTCATCTCAAATAACTTTAACGTCACGAAAAGATAACTAATATACTTTAAAAGCTGCCTGTAACATAAGGCAGCTTTTTTCAGGAAATATCATGCAGCTTTATTTAATACTAGTAATGTCCATAATGGCTTTTCATGTGTTAAAATGACCTCATATGTCTTTTTTTATTTTTTATTATATTTACAAATCAGGAGGGACAAGCATTGAACAATATCCCTTTTATTACAGTAGAAGGACCTATTGGTGTCGGAAAAACTTCCTTAGCGAAGCTGCTTTCTGAACATTTTCAATACCACCTATTAAAGGAAATAGTGGAAGAAAACCCTTTTCTAGGAAAGTTTTATGAGAACATTGATGAATGGAGCTTCCAAACGGAAATGTTTTTTTTATGTAATCGATACAAACAGCTTAATGATATTCAATCCCATTACTTGGACAAGAATATTCCCGTGGTAGCTGATTATCATATATTAAAGAATTTAATTTTCGCGAAAAGAACACTGCAAGAGAAAGAATTAACAAAATATATCCGTATTTATGATGTTTTAACAGAGGACTTGCCTGCACCAAACATCATCATCTACCTACATGCTAGTTTAGACACACTGATGGATCGCATTCAAAAAAGGGATAGAGATATTGAAAAAAATATAAGCCCTCTATACTTGGAGCAACTGTCAGCTGATTATCATGAAGTGATGGAAAAGTATCAAAAACAGCACCCCCATATACCAGTGCTATCATTCAATGGTGATACTCTAGATTTTGTTAAAAATAAGGGAGACCTTAAAACTATTATCGATAAAATGAATCAATCATTAAAATTAGGAGCCTATAAACATGAATCTACGCAAGAAATATAATATCCCAAGCAATTCTGTGATCACAATTGCCGGAACAGTTGGTGTTGGCAAGTCAACATTAACAAATGCGCTAGCTGATGCACTTCAATTCCGTACTTCTTTTGAAAAGGTTGACACGAACCCCTATTTAGATAAATTTTACCAAGATTTCAGCAGATGGAGTTTTCATTTGCAAGTTTACTTCTTGGCTGAAAGATTTAAGGAACAAAAGAAAATTTTTGAATATGGAGGAGGCTTTATCCAAGACCGTTCCATATACGAAGATACAGGCATTTTTGCAAGAATGCATTATGAAAAAGGCACAATGTCTGAAACAGACTATCAAACATACACAAGTCTTTTTGATGCAATGGTCATGACACCTTACTTCCCGCATCCTGACTTGCTGATTTATTTAGAAGGTTCGTTAGATGACATTCTTACGCGCATTGATAAAAGAGGCCGTACTATGGAAAAGGAGACTCCTGTAGAGTATTGGCAAGAGATGCATAACCGCTATGAGAAATGGATAGATTCCTTTAGTTCATGTCCAGTTTTGCGCCTTAACATCAACGACTATGATGCAATGGAAGGAAGTTCTGCTATTGAACCGATAGTGGAGAAAATCTCTGTTATTCTACAGCAAAAGAATCTTGTAAAAAGATAAAGAAGAGGATTAAAGCCTCTTCTTTTTTTGTGTGTTTTTATCGAAAAAAAAAAGCCTACTGTAAACAGCAGGCTTTCATATCTCCAATATTTATGCGCAATGTTAGTAAAATAACTATGGAGGAGGAAAGGGGATTCGAACCCCTGCGCGGTATGACCCGCCTGTCGGTTTTCAAGACCGATCCCTTCAGCCGGACTTGGGTATTCCTCCATCAGACAGATAATAATATATCACATGTTAGTTACTGTGTCAATATCTTTCAAAAAATATATAGAGGAAGTTGAAACTTCCTCTACATATTATAATACCCTAATAAATTAGCTTATAACCTCTCTATTTCCCATATATGGACGTAGCACTTCTGGAATGATGATACTGCCGTCTTCTTGTTGATAATTTTCTAATATCGCTGCAACTGTTCGGCCTATTGCAAGCCCAGAGCCATTAAGTGTGTGAACATGTTCTGGTTTGCCCTTTGCCTCCCTACGGAAACGGATGTTTGCTCTTCTTGCTTGGAATGCCTCAAAGTTACTGCAAGAGGATATTTCTCTGTAAGAACCATAGCTTGGTATCCATACTTCTACATCATATTTTTTTGCTGCCGTGAATCCTAAATCACCTGTGCACATGCTCAGAACACGGTATGGTAATCCTAAAAGCTGCAACACTCGTTCAGCATTTGCTGTCAGTTTTTCCAGCTCCTCATAAGAATCCTCAGGTTTTACAAACTTCACCAATTCCACTTTATTAAATTGATGCTGTCTGATTAACCCTCTAGTATCTCTTCCTGCAGATCCTGCCTCAGAGCGGAAGTTTGCACTAAAGGCTGCATATTTGATAGGCAACTGCTCACCATCTAATATTTCATCTCGATGCAGGTTAGTTACAGGCACTTCTGATGTAGGTATTAAGAAGTAATCCTCTTTTTCAATCAAGAATGCATCTTCTTCAAATTTAGGAAGCTGGCCTGTTCCTGTTAAGCTTGCTCTATTAACTAAGAATGGAGGAATAACCTCCTTATACCCATGTTCTTCTGTATGAAGATCAAGCATAAAGTTAAATAATGCTCTTTCTAGTCGTGCACCAAGGCCTTTGTAAAACACAAAACGGCTTCCAGTAACCTTTGCTGCTCTTTCAAAATCAAGTAAATCCAAGTCTGTTGCTACATCCCAATGCGGTTTAGGTTCAAAATCAAAGTTTCTTACCTCTCCCCATTTTCTAATCTCTACATTATCATCCTCTGTATCGCCAACAGGAACACTCTCATGAGGGAGATTTGGTATGCCAAGCATAATTGCCTGCAGTCTCTCTTCCACTTGGCGCAATTCATCATCAAATCCTTTAATTTTGTCACCAACTTCACGCATTTCCAGGATTAGAGATTCAGCATCCTTCTTTTCACGTTTAAGTGCAGCAACTTGTTGAGATACCTCATTTCTTCTACTTTTAAGCTGTTCTGTTTCTACAATCAATTCTCTTCTTCTTGTATCTAGTTCCTCAAAGTGTTCTAATTCAGATAGATCCTCGCCTCGATGCTGAAGCTGTTCTTTAACAAAATTAAAATTAGCGCGTACAAACTTAATATCAAGCATGTATTCTTCCTCCTTGCTTTTTTAACTATATGCTCTACACAATGAAATTTATAGCAGAACACAAAAAACTCCCGTCCCCAAAAAAGGGACGAGAGTTACCCGCGTTGCCACCCTAGTTGAAAGCAATGCTTTCCACCTTAAATAAATAACGGTTTTTAGCCGAAAACAATTACTTGCCATATAAAATGGTTTTTCCTTGTTTTTACTCTAGGATGGATTCACAGGCTTTATCCACCGATTCACACCAGCCATCGGCTCTCTTTAGAATAATTTATTCCTGCTACTGATTCCTATCAATGTAGATGTCATATAAAAGTTTTTTTCATCGTACTATAATTATGAACAAAGTTCAACCACTATATACAATTTAGTTCATTTTGGACTCTTCCACCATGGAAATAAAATAACCAGTCAAACGATGATCCTCCGTCAGCTCTGGATGGAAGGAACAGCCTAGAAATTGTCCTTCTCTCGCTGCCACAATTCTGCCATTATGTTTAGCAAGCACTTCCACATTCTCACCCGCACTTACAATATGCGGTGCTCTTATAAATACAGCAGTAAAGTCCTCTGCTACATCAGCAATATCTAGCTCAGCTTCAAAACTGTCTACTTGGCGGCCGAAGGAATTTCTTTCTACATGTACATCCATTACTCCAATATGAGGCTCTTTATAGCCTTCTATTGACTTTGCCAAAAGAATTAAGCCTGCACATGTTCCGAACATCGGTTTTCCTGATTGAGAAAACTCTTTTAAAGGTTTCATAAAGCCATACTTATCAATAAGGCGGCGCATCGTTGTGCTCTCACCGCCAGGAATAATTAAACCGTCAATCTCGTTCAGTTCTTCCTTCCTTTTTACAAGAACTGCTGTTGCTCCATTCTTATCTATTGCATTCATATGTTCTCTAACCGCACCCTGAAGGCCAAGAACGCCTACTTTTATATTAGTCATAGTTTACCTCCTTATTAACAACCGTACCTTGCACGTGCGCTTCTGGGGACAAAACGTACAATCTCAATGTCCTGATTTACTGTACCTAGTTTTTATTAGATCTCCGCGATATGATTTCTTTTGTATATATTTCCCTAATGAAAATAAACAATAAAAAATGGTTCCTGTCAATACAGGAACCATCTTTATTATTAAAACCATCCTTTAACTGTGGATGAAACACTATCCCAGATATTTGCAAAGAATGAACCTACGCCGCGCATTGCCAATACAAACCAGTTTGCTTTTTCGACTGTTTCAGCAGCAACAACATCAACGCTTGCTTTCTCTGAACCATCACTAGTTAAGAACGGAACTACATCTCCATCCTTTGTCTCCAAAGTAATAGATCCAACTTTATCACCTTTTTTCACAGGAGCTGCCAGTTCACCCTTGCTGTTTAGCTTTTTCTCATCCAATACTAGCTTTGCCACATAATTTTCTTTATCTTCTTTTTTGATTACTAAATTAACAGCATCACTTGTTTGAATTTTTACAGAGTCTTCTTTACCTTTTGTTACTTTTACCGTTTCATTGCCTTTTACTGTATAACCAGCAGGAAGAATCTCTTCTTTAGTGAAAGTAAAACCATAATTCAGCAGTTTAGTTGCCTCAGTAAAACGACTGTTTTTAGTTTCGCCCTTCATAATTACAGCAATAATACGTTGATCACCGCGTTTAGCAGTCGCAGTTACATTGTAGCCAGCATAATCCGTAGATCCTGTTTTAAGACCATCTGCTCCTTCATATCCAAATACTAGGGATGGTAAAAGCCAGTTAAAGTTATCATATGTTTCACCATCACGGAATTTAAGCCTTGGCATGCTAGACGTCTCTAGGACCTCAGGGTAATCATTTAGGAGATGGTAAGCAAGAGTTGCAACAGTTTTCGCAGACATTTCATTTTCATCTGTTTCACTGCCCGCAGGGTAATTGCCCAATAAGTCACTGTTATTTAATCCAGATGCGTTTACAAACTTATAATCTTTAAGGCCAAGTTCCTCTGCCTTTTCATTCATAACATTAATATAGTTTTTTTCTGTTCCGGCAACAAGTTCAGCTAACGCGACAGTCGCTGCGTTACCAGAGAATATTCCCATTGCTTGATATAGCTCTTTTACTGTATATTCTTCACCTTCTGTCAATCCTATGTTGGAAAGACCAGGAGCACCGGATAAACGGTGGATATAATTGTTTATTTTAACTTTTTGATCCCAGCTTATTTTTCCTTCTTTTATTGCTTCGAGGACAATATATTCTGTCATCATTTTGGACATGGATGCTACACCCATTAGTTTATCTGCATTCTTTTCATATAGTATTTCACCAGTGGCAGCATCTACTAGTATAGCTGCACCAGCACCCAATCCTAAACTATCCTCATTCTCAGCTGCCTTTGCTTGTTGCGGTAGACCTGCAGCGATAGTGCTCACGAAAAGCACGGCCATCAATACATACAGCGTCCACTTTTTTAATTGCTTCAATGATAAAACCTCCAACACATTATTATTATCTATTAAACTTTAAATTATTTTTGTAATTAAGAATTTCCCTTGTACAGTTTACCATAAAAAAAACAAAAAAAATAGACGGTGATAGAGTTCACCATCTATTGTAATATTCCGTAACAATTGCAAAACTTCTTTTATGAAATAGAGTAGTTTGGAGCTTCTTTTGTTATTTGGACATCATGCGGATGACTTTCTCTTAATCCAGCACCTGTCATTTTAACAAATTGTGAATTCTCTCTTAGATCACGAAGATCCTTCGCGCCACAATAGCCCATACCTGAACGAATTCCACCTACCAATTGGTAGACAGTATCAGAAAGTGGTCCTTTATATGGAAGTCGTCCTTCAATACCTTCCGGAACAAACTTTTTATTATCCTCTTGGAAGTAGCGATCTTTAGAACCTTTTTCCATAGCTGATACAGAACCCATACCTCTGTATACTTTAAAGCGTCTGCCTTGGAATATTTCTGTTTCCCCTGGGCTTTCAGATACGCCTGCTAGAAGGCTTCCAAGCATAACAGCATGTCCGCCTGCAGCCAATGCTTTTACGATATCTCCAGAGTATTTAATACCACCGTCAGCAATAATTGCCTTTCCGTGCTTTCTTGCTTCTGTAGCACAATCATATACAGCAGTTATTTGCGGAACACCTACACCTGCAACAACTCTTGTCGTACAGATTGAGCCTGGTCCGATTCCGACCTTAACGACGTCTGCTCCTGCCTCAATAAGTGCTCTTGTACCTTCAGCAGTTGCCACGTTACCAGCGATAATAGTTAAATCAGGGAATGCATTCCTAATATCTCTAATGCCGTCTAAAACACCTTTAGAATGTCCGTGAGCCGTATCGATAACAATAGCATCTACTTGTGATTTCACTAATAGCTCTACTCGTTTAATAGCATCGCTCGTTACACCTACAGCGGCACCAACAAGCAGTCTGCCTTGCGCATCTTTAGCAGAGTTAGGGAACTCAATAACCTTTTCTATATCTTTAATTGTAATAAGGCCCTTCAAGACCCCCTCTTCGTTAATAAGAGGCAGTTTTTCAATTTTATGTTTTTGCAGAATTTTTTCTGCTTCTTCTAATGTCGTACCTACTGGAGCCGTTACTAAGTTTTCCTTAGTCATTACATCACTAATTTTAATGGAAAAGTCTTCAATGAAGCGTAGGTCTCTGTTTGTTATGATACCTACAAGTTTCTGTTCATCATTGTTATTGACGATAGGTACACCAGAAATGCGATATTTCGCCATCAGATGTTCTGCGTCAAATACTTGATGATCTGGAGTTAGAAAAAATGGATCAGTAATTACACCACTCTCAGAGCGTTTAACTTTATCTACTTGCTCAGCTTGCTGTTCAATTGACATATTTTTATGGATGATTCCCATTCCGCCTTGTCTTGCAATAGAGATAGCCATTTCAGCCTCTGTTACGGTATCCATACCCGCACTAATCAGTGGGATATTTAACTTCAAATTCGACGCCAATTCTACTTTTAAGCTGACATCTCTTGGCAATACTTCTGATTTGGCAGGTATCAATAAAACATCATCGAAGGTTAAACCTTCTTTAGCAAATTTACTTTCCCACATTTTAACGCCTCCAATTAGTAAAAAAATATTATTAGTAGGTTATCAATTGGACAAAATACTGTCAAGGTCAGTTCAATAAGTTTCACTTTTCAAAAAATTCAGGAGGCAAAACATATGTACAGTTCCTATAAGGACTGGGACTCGTTTAGCTGCTTTTTTTCCGCAGAATACTCCCAGCTATTTCTAAAAAAATGCTATAAATTACTACATACAAGTGAGATTGATACAAAGAGCTATCAAAACTGCTATCCATTCATTTATTTCCTAGAACATGGTAAGCTTTATTATCAACAAGCCCTTAATTCACCAATAAATATTCAGCCAGTTTTGTTGTTTTACGGGTTTGTGCATTTAATAAAAGCATGTCTCCTTACAATAGATCCTGCATACCCAAGCAGTACTTCCGTATTAGCCCACGGTGTATCAACAAGAAAAAGGAAAAAACAGCAATATTTATTTTTTAAGGATGAAATAAAAATACAAAAAAATGGGCTATTCGCTTGTATGTCAGAAAATATGTTTCAGCTTCCCTCAATAGAAGGGGAAAAGTTTAAAATGGGCGAACTTTTACAGCAAATACCTGAACTTAATGATTTATTCCGTATCTTCACAGGAAGCCCAACCTTTTTGCCAGTAATCCTAACCAATACAGAAGCAACAATTCCATCTAAAGTATTGGACAGTTATTTCATGAGCAAAGATCGTTTTCAGCAGTATTTGGAAACCAAATTAGAAAATCCTATTAAGGAACTAAGCACAAATAAGACTAATATTAATATTTCTTTTTCCGACATTTTGCAGCCGTCTCATCCTTTCTGCTATCACGTAAAGGAAGACCGGTACTATATTCCAATAGAAAAACCGTCTGTCCAACTGCCTGAAATACTTGTGCACTATTTATTATTATATAATCTGAGCATGATTGCGCGATATGAAATAGAGTGGTGGAGTGAACTGCTTAAGACAATGCCTAATCAAGATTATCCATATATTGAATCGTTTTTGTCAATAGCTGCAAAAAAAGGGCCACAGCTCATTTTTCAATTTTTAGCAAAAAAAATGTGATGCGTTACTGTATGTATAAACAAAAAAGCACCTAGATAAACTAGATGCTTTTTTTAGTGCCTGGCGACGTCCTACTCTCACAGGGGGAGAGCCCCCAACTACCATCGGCGCTGAGAAGCTTAACTTCCGTGTTCGGTATGGGAAC
>Ga0209463_1002129_pt1 | contig 11169 bp, 12 predicted proteins | sample AgamicMgSfrz_FD_187169 | JGI IMG/M metagenome (GOLD analysis project Ga0209463, IMG submission 187169) | Agave microbial communities from Guanajuato, Mexico - Mg.Sf.rz (SPAdes) (version 2) | ecosystem: Host-associated > Plants > Phyllosphere > Phylloplane/Leaf | place: Guanajuato, Mexico... | reverse complement strand
AATTCGTTAATTTGTTCTGTGATTACATTTATATTGCTCACGGAAAATTGTTTTTAGAGAGGGAGATTGCTTCTTCAAAAAAATTCCCGCTGCTGATCTAAGGCTTGAAATTTTTTCACGCGCTTAAATACTTGTTCAACATGCTTAGAGATATCTTTATGTACATACATCATTTTACTTCTTTAGCCATAATACAATTACTATATAAAGACTCGTTCAAGAGAGGATGACCTTTAGTTTACATAATATTATTATCTTAAACTTAAAAAGCATATGCCATCCAAGTAAGATGAACAGCAAAAATACTCGCATATATTACTAGGGGGATGAAAAGAATAACTTTCCAAGTTTCCACATGTTTAGTTGAGAAAGCATGGGCAAGAATAAAGAGAGTAATAGATAAAAAGATTTTTAAGGATAAAAACAAAAATGGAGATACATCCCATACAAAATTCATTAACGGGTTAGCTTCATCTATCAACTGCAGGAGCATGCCAACATAAGTTAATAATCCGTCTGCTAAATTTAAAAAGCTGATTATTAAAAAGAGTCTCCTCATTAAAAAACACCTCTGGTTCAAGTAGGAGAACAGCTTGTTATTCTTACTAATTACCCCAATAAATAGAAACGAATTAAATAGGTAATAACACGTAGAAGTTAATTTAATTCTTTTGTAGCAGTTTTGTCTGCATTACCGCGCATAATATCTCTTATGTGCGGTTTTTTAAGGATTATAGTATAATAAATATTACATAAAAGTCGAAGATTGGTGGATTATAGAAATGGATAATAATATATTAGCAAGTTGGTATGAGGATGAAATCACCATCTTTAAAACGGAGATGGACAATAAAGATTACAGCAAATTTACAATAGATAACTATATACGTGATATATTCTTCTTTTTAGAGTTTATAACTAGAAAAAAAGACACAAAAATAGAATTAAGTGATGTGAAAAAAATTCATATTACTTTATTTATGAATGAACTAAAAACGAAACGAGGGAACAGTGCGGCTTCCAGAAACAGGAGACTGACGGCCTTGCGCTCCTTCTTTAAATGTTTAATGGACTATGAACTTCTTGATAAAAATATCGCTGCTGAACTAGTAAGTGCAAAAGAACAGAAAGGAAAGCTGCCAAGCTATTTGGAGAAAGAGGAGTTAAAGGCATACTTTGAAATGATCGGCATTGTTTCTCAAAAACAGCATCAGCGCAGAAATAAAGTGATGATGGGGTTGATGGCGTTCGCTGGATTGCGGGTTTCCGAGATACATATACTAAATATTTCTTCGATTCAAACAGGGAAGCGTGGACTGCATGTCTTAGGAAAAGGCAATAAAACTAGATATATTCCACTGCCCGAAAAGATTTATGAGGAGCTGACTTCTTATATTAAGGAAGACAGAATTCTCCCAATGAAGGGCTATGAAGATGCATTATTCATTTCAAGAAGAGGAAAAAGGATTTCTAGAAGAAGGATTCAGGAAATTACGGAGCGAATTTGTGAGTCAATAGAAAATGAATATCCAGAATTTAATTGGAAGCAAAAGTCCATCTCTAGTCATAAACTGCGGCACAGCTTTGCCACACATCTCGTTAGGGACGGCAGAGATATTCGGACGATTCAAGAGCTGTTAGGACATACAAATTTAAACACCACACAAAAATATACACATGTATCTGATGCACAAAAGGAAAAAGCGATGGAAATGGAATTAACAGATTACTTTTCTTAATTCACAATAATTATATTATGTAAACTAATTAAAATACAGTCGGCATACATACTTTCTTCCTATATGAATATGCATAATAAGAGACATTAGGAGAAGGAAGTGTTCAAGCTATGCCAAGCAAAAAACACAGTATTATAGTCAAAGCACCATTGAAGGAAGTCTGGGATTTTGTACGTTCCATGGAAAATTGGGCACCGCTCGTTCCTGGGTATATTCAGCATCAACTCCTATCAGATATGGTGTCAACATGGGAATTTAAGACAGACCTTGGTATCCTTAAAAAGAAAATCTCCTTAAGGGTGGATATTTTGAAATGGGAGGAACCATCACAGGTTACTTTTAAATTAACCGGCATTAATGAAAAGTTTATGGGAGGCGGTTATTTTTCCGCCGAACAAACGCGAGTAAATGAAACGGTGATGACAGGATACTTGGAAATTAATGCTTTTGGAACATTTGCGCCGGTGGTTAATAGTGTTCTGCAGCCGAAACTAGAGGAAATTACACAGGAATTAACAATTGGAGTATGTAAAGCGATCGAACATAGTTAATTATAATATTATTATGTAAACTAAGTGAGATGTGTTAGTTTTAAACACATCTTTTTTTGTTGTTTCTTCCTTTATAACCATATTTTACATAGAAATTCTATGAGAAAAGTAGTGGGAAAATAGGTTGATAATAGCTATAATAAAGGTAACTAAATTACATCTGAAAAGGGCAAACTTGTTGAAAAGCAAGGACGCAAAGCTATGGGCCTAACCGTTGTTATAACGAATGGCTGCCAGGCTGCCAGACTTCTCCTTTGGATTAGTCTAGGCTTTTCTAAAAGGAGAAGTATATATATGAAGAAACTAGTCATTCTTTTTCTGGTGGTGGGATTAATGCTGCCTGCTATTAATGCAAATGCTGCAGCAAGCAGTAAAACTAATGCAACCTGGATATGGAATCCGTGGTCATTGACTACCGCAGCTGGTCAAAATAAAGTTATTAATTTTCTAGTGAAAAATAATGTGACAGACGTATATCTGCAAATTGACCAAGAGGTTGAACGGAAAATATATCAACAATTTAATACGAAAGCAACTAATAATAAAATTAGTGTCCACGCTTTGGACGGTGCTCCGAAATGGGCATTGGACGGCGGGCAAAATTATGCTGACAGCTTGTTTCAATGGGTAAAAAACTATCAAAAAAGCAGTTCTGCAAATCAGCGTTTTACAGGTATTCATCTTGATGTTGAACCATATATATTGAAAGAATGGAACACAAACAGAGCTGACGTTGTATTGGCGTATCAGAAATTAATCAAACGCAGTGGACAACTAAGCGATAATTTAAATCTTGATTTCAGTGTGGATATACCATTCTGGTTTGATGAAATAACGTTTACTAATACTTATGGCAATAGCAATCTTGCTAAATGGGCAATCAAAAACAGTGATTTTGCTACAATTATGGCTTACAGAAATACAGCATCAGGTGCAAATGGTATTAACGCTCTTGTGAAAACAGAAATACAATATGCGAATAATGCTGGAAAAGCAATCAATATTGGTGTTGAAACGGGGGAATCTTCTGAAGGTGCCAATATAAGTTTTTATGAAAAAAGTAAATCTTATATGAATAGCGAACTAGCCAAAGTAGCTAAAGCTTACCCTCAAGAAAATATAAACTTTGCCGTCCATTATATTGAAACATGGATGCAAATTAGATGAAAAAGGGACCTTTCCTAAGGTCCCTTTTTTTAACCTCTAATATCAACAATTATTCTTCCGCGTACTGATCCTTGCAAAATGGTTGGTAAAACGGAAGGTAGTTCTTCAAGTGTTACTTCACTAGCAATAAATTGAGTTAAATCAACTGGTTTTAAGTCAGATGCGATTCGGTTCCATACTTTTGTTCTTGTTTCCATTGGACAATAAACAGAATCTATGCCCAGTACATTTACACCTCTTAGGATAAATGGATATACCGTTGCCGGGACATCACCGCCACCTGTTAAGCCACTTACAGCTACAGAGCCGTTGTATTGAAGCTTGCTTGTGATAGCAGCTAATGTGCTTCCTCCGACAGGGTCTATTGCACCAGCCCACTGCTGTTTATCAAGCGCTTTGACTTTACCGTCATAAATATCCGTTCTGGAAATGATGCTGCTTGCACCAATGGCTGTTAAGTAGTCATGTTCAGATTCCTTGCCTGTACTGGCTTCAACCTCGTAACCCAGCTTTGCAAGCATGGCAACACCAATGCTACCAACACCGCCTGTTGATCCTGTCACTAGTACTTTTCCAGTTCCCGGTTTCAAGCCATTGTCTTCAAGTCGCTGGACTGACAATGCTGCTGTGAAGCCTGCTGTTCCAATGATCATTGCTTCTTTTAATGTAAGTCCCTCTGGCAGCGGCACAATCCACTCTGCCGGGATATTTGCGTATTGACTATATCCCCCGCTATGAGATACACCGATCTCGTAGCTCGTAGCAATGACTTTATCACCTTTTTGATATCGTTCATCTTCAGAAGAGACAACGACACCTGCCAAATCAATACCCGGAATATGAGGATAAGAACGGACAATTTTGCCGTTTGGCACACTAGCAAGCCCATCCTTATAATTCACTCCAGAGTAATGGACTTCAATAAGTACATTTCCTTTTGACAACGTGTCTAAGCTGACCTGTTCCACCTTTAAGGAGAAATCTTCGTCTTTTTTATCTACAACAACTGCTTTAAATGAATCTATCATCGTCGTTTCACCTCGTTGCCATCTTATCATTTTTTCTCCAGCTTGGTCAAAACATCCCTATTAACATAAAAAACAAGAAACAAACCAAGCAGGCATCTAATGCACACTTGTTTTGTCTCTTATGAGGCTGCTTTTTTTGCTTTTTTCTCAAGATGTAAGAACAGGTTTGTCATCCATTTTGCTGTTAATCCTACGATGATATAGCCTATAAAAAGATGAAAGTAATTCGCCCCCTTGCCTAACTCGAACATCCGGATCGCCATTAACAAAGGCTTAAAAATAAAGGCGAAAAGTGCAGATAAAATCACAGTCCACAAATAATAATTCTTATGTTTTGATTGTGTCCATTGATAAACTAAGCTAAAAATCACAGGGACAAATGATACATCGAGTGCAAAACTGGATTGCAGGATCGGCAGCACTTTAAAAGGGTAAAACCAATAGCCATTATTGGTGCCGTATGCATCAATATAGGTAAAGAAAACATGGACGTTATAACCATAGAAGCCGACCTGAAGGGCGTTTCGTTTATTTAGGAAAAGAAAAAAAACAATTAACGGTATGATTAAGAGACCAAGGCCAACCCAAAACTGCCAATGATCTGGTGCTGAATAGTCCATCCAGTAGCTGAACCACTCTTGTGAATGCTCTGATTCTTCTTTTTTAAAATGATTAAGCAGATTTATTTGCTGTGTATCCATTTAAAGCATCTCCTATAGTGTTTATGCCTAGCTTTCTCTCTAACGGAAAATAATATGTATAAGCACAAAAAATAACGGAAATTCTGGGTCATAACAAAATTATTGGCAACAATAATAGGAAAAAAGGAGAATCAAACATGAAAATAGCAACAGATGTTTACGGGTACAAAACAGCAATAGCTAATATTGCGTTTATTTCTGGAGTTGGCAAAGACAAAGATGAATGGGTTTTGGTGGATGCAGGAGTACCATATTCGGCCAAATTTATCTTGCGATATGCCTCACAGTTATTTGGCAACAAGAAGCCAAAAGCAATTGTGTTAACACATGGGCATTTTGATCATATTGGGGCATTGGAAATGTTATTGCGAGAGTGGAACGTTCCAATATATGCTCATCATGACGAAATGCCTTATTTAACAGGTGAAATAGAGTATCCAAGACCGACACCATTTATCGTGAAAGGGGTGATGTCATTCCTATCACCTTTTTATCCTCGGGACGGCATCCAGCTTCACTCTAATTTAAATGTAATAGAAACAGGAACAGAGTTGGATTTCATGGAAGGTTGGGAAAGCATTCATACACCTGGACATACGAAAGGACATATTTCCTTATACAGGAAAGAGGATGGTCTTTTATTAGCAGGAGATGCGTTTGTAACGGTTAAACAAGAGTCATTATTCGCTGTATTAACACAGAAAGAAGAATTGCACGGACCTCCCGCTTATTTTACACCAAATCGAGCAGAAAGCAGAGAATCGATCATTAAACTGGCTAAATTAGAACCTAGCACCATCTATACTGGCCATGGTAGGCCGATCTACGGAAAAGAACAGATTTCAAAAGGACTTTATAAGCTGATTCGCCATTATGATGTTGGCTTCGCTGAATCTCCTACTGTCATTTAACTATAATCTTATCCTATATGCTCTTTGGGCAATAGGATAAGATTTTTTTTGACTCTATTGGAAAAGTATATTACTTTATTGATTGCTAGTTTCATGTTAATCTATTAATTTAGAATGATTATTAATAGTAAGGAGCATTACGGATGAAATTAGTAACATGGAATGTCAATGGTATAAGAGCATGTGTAAAAAAGGGCTTCTTAGACTTTTTTAATGAAATAGATGCAGATATATTTTGTATACAAGAATCAAAACTGCAGGAAGGCCAAATTCAGCTGGAGCTAGAAGGTTATCACCAGTTTTGGAACTATGCAGAGCGAAAAGGCTACTCTGGCACGGCTGTTTTTACGAAACAGAAGCCGATTAGTGTCACATATGGCATCGGGGAAGACTTTGAGGAATTGGAAGGAAGAGCCATAACATTAGAATTCCCTGAATTCTTCTTGCTTAACGTATATACTCCAAACTCCAAACGGGACTTAAGCCGGTTGGGTTACAGGATTGAATGGGAGAAGCAGCTGAAAAAATATATAAATGAACTTGATGCTATTAAACCTGTTATTTACTGCGGAGATTTAAATGTTGCACATCAGGAAATAGATTTGAAAAACCCAAAATCGAATCTAGGCAACTCTGGCTTTACTCTGGAGGAGCGGGGAGAAATGACGAGCTTGCTTGAATCAGGATATATTGACAGCTTCCGTTATCTCTATCCAGATAAAGGAGATGTGTATACGTGGTGGTCATATATGGCAAAAGTAAGAGAACGGAATATCGGCTGGAGAATTGATTATTTTATTCTTTCTGAAGTATTGAAAGACAGACTAGTAGACACGGAAATTCATTGCGATGTCATGGGCAGTGATCATTGTCCTGTTATGATAGAAATGAATATATGAGAAAGAACCTAAGCGGATTACAGACTAAACGCTTAGGTTTTTTTGTGCACAATTGTATAGGAATAAATATGTACTTTTTCTTTAAAATTTATGTGGAATGATTGCTATTCAACAAGTTAGCTTATCTTGATCACAAGTAAAAAAGTTATCTTGACTAATTATCAGTTTAGAAGTAAACTGATAATATAAGTTTACTTCTAAACTGATAAATTTCCAGGTGAATAATATGACAAAAACAAACAGAAGTATAAGATTAGGCGTTCTATTATGGTTTCGGCTGTCTAGGTTTTATAACAATAGCAACAGAAAAAGTAATCAGCATTTAAAGGAATATGGCTTAAATGTTGCTCAGCTGGATTTGCTGGCACAAATTGGTCATAATAAGTCAATATCTCAGCAAGAGCTTGCAGATAAACTGCTTGTTACAAAAGGGAATATTACCCAGCTCCTTAAGAAAATGGAAGAGCAGAACCTGATTGAAAGAAAGCAGGAATGGAAAACGAAATTTGTATCACTGACGGAAAAAGGACTTAAACTTTACAGTGAAGTGATACCTAAACAAGAAACCTTTCAAGCAGCACAATTTGATTCATTAACAGAAGCAGAAAAAAAGCAATTTCTCAACCTGCTGAAAAAAATACAGAAATAGAAAGAAGGACATATAATGAATTTTAAAGGCATTCATCATGTATCAGCCATGACATCAAAAGCTTCACAAAACTATGAGTTTTATACAAAAACTTTAGGCATGCGCCTTATTAAAAAAACGGTTAATCAAGATGATCCATCTGTTTACCATCTTTTTTATGGTGATGAAAAGGGCAATCCAGGGACAGAGCTGACTTTCTTTGAAATTCCGAATCTTGCTCCAAACAGGGAAGGAGTCAGCAGCATTTCTGCACTGTCTTTACGTGTTCCGAGTGATGCATCCTTACACTATTGGGCAAATAGATTTGATGAACTGCAAGTTACTCATGGAGAAATTAAGGAACGTGCCGGTCGGAAAACACTTGAGTTTCGGGATTTTGAAAACCAGCGATTCTTTCTCGTGTCTGATGAACAAAACGAAGGAGTAAAAGGTGGATCACCATGGAAAAACGGACAAATTCCGCTTGAGCATGCAATAATCGGACTTGGACCAGTTCAGCTAACCGTCCGCCGTACAGAATCAACGGTACGTGTACTTACTGAAATAATGGGCTTCCGTTTAAAAGGGCAATTTCCTGCAACAATTGAAAATCAGCCAGATATTCTCGTCTTTGAAACAGGAGAAGGTGGAACTGGCGCAGAGGTCCATATAGAAGAAAGAAGCGATTTACCTGTACAGCGCCTTGGGAGAGGTGGAGTACATCATGTGGCATTTCGTGTGGATGATGAAGAGGAGCTGTATGCTTGGATTAATAAAGTAAATGAATCTAGATTCCAAAACTCAGGCTTTGTTGACCGCTTTTATTTCAAATCACTATACTTTAGGGAACCAAACGGCATCTTGTTTGAACTGGCAACAGATGGCCCTGGTTTTGATACGGACGAGCATATTGACCACCTCGGAGAATCATTAGCACTTCCACCGTTTTTGGAGCCGCAGAGGGAACAGATTGAAGCTAAACTCAAGCCTCTTGACACAAAGCTTGATGCTTAAGAAGGAGTGAGCTTATGCTCTCTCCTTCTTCTTGTTAGGCAAAAAGACTGTCTATTAGTGAGACGAAAAGTTATAATACTAAGAGTAAAGTACAGTTAGGGGGAAAACAGAATGAAATGTGTATCCATAGATCTGGACGGGACTCTGCTAGATGACGAGCATCGAATTTCCGATAATAATAGAAATGTAATCAAACAAATGAAGGAAAATAATATAGAAGTAATTCTTAACACAGGCAGACAGTATGCGGATGTAATTAAAGTGCCTGGTGTGTCTGAATTAGAGCTGCCCATTTTTTGTTTAAATGGAAGTATGATGTACTCAGAAACAGGAGAATTGCTCTATGAAACTACCCTTTCCAAAGAGCTCTATTTTGAACTTTTAGAAAAATTAAAGCCATTAAAAGTCGGGATTCTTGTCTATACAAATAGAGGTGGATTCCCAGGTACCTTGCCTTCTTTAAGAGGAAAATCGTGGGATCAAATTGAACAAATGTTCAACAGCCAGGATTATGAAGGTATCGTAGAAATGGAAGATATTAAGATATATAAATTGATAGCTGTAGTTAATGAAACAGAAATTGATCGGATTGACACAGTCAAAAATAGTTTAAAAGATCTTACCAGTGTATCATTTTCATCCTCTTTTCCAAATAACTGTGAAATCACATCAAGTTCTGCTCAAAAAGGGAAAGCAATTAGAAGATATGAAAACATGAAGGAAATGATATTCGATGAAATTTATTCATTCGGAGATGGCGGTAATGATTTAACTCAATTCGAAGTGTCCACAAGGTCATTCGCAATGGAAAATGCTCCCGATGAAATTAAGAGAAGAGCAAGCGACACGACAAAGAGCAACAATGATGATGGTGTAGCTTATGCAGTCACCGAAATTCTTAAGTTGGTCTAAATCATGCTAGGAGCATAGACTAAGGTCTATTGCTCCTTTCTTTTTGGGGATTTTTACAGGAATCAGATGTTTTAGACAAGAATTCCACACATACACTTGCTATTTTCATGATAAAAAGCCAAAATAAAGGATGGTTGTCTGTTAGGTCAGCCATTAGAAAGTAGGGATATTAATTGACAGATTTTAAAAGCTTAGGAATTAATGATAACTCGATAAACCTTTTACGAAATAGAGGAATTACGGAACCTTCTCCTATTCAGAAATTAGTGATTCCATCCATTTTAGAAGGTAAAGATGTGATAGCACAGGCTCAAACCGGCACTGGTAAAACATATGCATTTGCTTTGCCGATTGTACAAAAACTAAAAAAAGACGCAGACTATATTCAAGCATTGATTGTCAGCCCAACAAGAGAGCTTGCGATTCAGATTGCTGCTGAAATAGAGAAAGTGAAACCTGAATATGCAGAGGTGTTAACTGCTTACGGCGGCCAGGATGTGGAGAAGCAGCTTCATCGGATGAAGGATAATATCTCCATTGTTGTTGCGACACCAGGCAGACTAATCGATTATATGAAACGTGGCCAGATTAAGCTCGACCGCTTGTCAGTATTAGTGTTAGATGAGGCTGACCAAATGCTTCATATCGGCTTTTTAGAAGAAGTGAAATACATAATGCGCAAAGCATCAGCAAGCAGACAGACTTTAATGTTCTCTGCAACAATATCAGACAATATTAAAATGCTTGCTAAAAAATATATGAATAATGCTGAATATATGACCGCCGAGAAAAAACAAGGACCTGCTGTAACAGTAAAGCAGTTTTCCATGCACTCAACTGACAGAGCAAAACAAGGAACATTAATGAGTTTAATCACAACTTTTAATCCTTATATGGCCGTTGTATTTTGCCGTACGAAACGAAGAGTAAGCAAATTGTATGAAGTCCTTCGGAACAATGGATTTGAATGCCGTGAACTACACGGTGATCTTTCGCAAGCGAAAAGAGAACAAGTGATGAAAGATTTCCGTAATGTAAAGTTCCCTATTTTAATTGCTACAGATGTGGCGGCAAGAGGGTTGGATATTGACGGAATATCACATGTTTTCAATTATGACATTCCTGCAGACGCAGAAAGCTATGTTCACAGAATTGGGCGGACAGGAAGAGCGGGCTTGGAAGGATTTGCGATTACTCTTTATACTTCTGATGATCGACAAACATTAGATACGATTGAAGACGAGCTTGGCATTACTATTGAAAAAATGCAGCAATTGAAAAAGACAGACGATAAAAAAGAGCATGAGAAAAAAGAGCATGAGAAAAAAACACCAGACAGCAAACGAAAACCAGGGTTCCGTGCAGCCCAAAAAGCCAAAGCAGTCCAAGGAAGAAAAAAACAGCATACTGGCGAGGCCAATAAAAAGCAAGATAGTGCAAAAAGAAACAGCAATGATGGTACTAAACAGGAAAGAAGCCGAACGAATGGGCCAAAAGGAAATAGAAACTCAGGCAGTGCAGTCTTTAAGCCAAAAAGATCAAAAAAGAAATAAATCAAGTAAAGGAGCTAAATAAAAGTGATAAAGAAGAACATGATGAAATACATCGAGAATGATGGG
>Ga0209463_1002128_pt1 | contig 11170 bp, 14 predicted proteins | sample AgamicMgSfrz_FD_187169 | JGI IMG/M metagenome (GOLD analysis project Ga0209463, IMG submission 187169) | Agave microbial communities from Guanajuato, Mexico - Mg.Sf.rz (SPAdes) (version 2) | ecosystem: Host-associated > Plants > Phyllosphere > Phylloplane/Leaf | place: Guanajuato, Mexico... | reverse complement strand
TAATCACCAGGACGCTCTACAGCATCTCTTCTGGCTGCTTCAGGCAACAAAAATATACATGCGGCAAGCACTGCAATTCCAATCAGAAAAATTATTACCTTTAAGAAAGTGGTAGAACCTCGTTTAACATTCATAAAAACACCTCACTTATTTAATAATAATACGAATTTAACATATGATTTATCGTTTTACAATAAAATATTATTGTTTTTTATTATATTGTTGTTGTTATTGAAATATCCTTTTAATTTTAAATAAAATAAAAAGCATTTCTCAATACAAAGAAATGTTCTTACTTTAGAATGTTAAATTTACAACTTGTTCAACAAAACTTCCAAAATCAACAACGAAAGATATCAGAACCTACTTAAAATAAATAATATCCTTAAAACTCACTAAATAATTCACGGTTAAATTCAAATAATTATTTTCATATTGGAGAATTTTTATGCGAATTCCTGCTTGAATTTAAGGGGAAATAGCAAATATAGAAGTAATACCAAGCAAATAAAAAACGTGAATTCATGTGTGAATTCACGTTAAAAATGCATTATGAAATTAAATTTTGCACCTCAGAAAAGAACCTGTAAATAAAAATCTATGTCCTTTTTTCTTTGTGGTATTAATACTTTGTAATCTGTATATTTCAATTCAGTATTTATTTCTATTATAGGTGAATGATGAGGGTTTAGAGAGGTTGATAGCTTATGATGATAGGTGGTCCTTTACTGATTGCACTGCTGCCAGGTGTACTTGTACTTCTTGTAACCGGGCTGTTCAGAAAGATGAAATGGAACAAGGGCATTAGAGTGATTCCTTCAATTCTAACCGTTATGGCTGCTGTTGTTCTTTTTTATATTGGTTATGTAGAGGTAAGAGGCTTTGAAGGTGCGGGCTATTTGTTTTTATCCGTTTACTTCAAGAGAATTTGAGATCATTCATTTCCTCGCTCTTCATCCAGGTCAGGTTTTTACACGTGAGCAGCTGTATGAAAAAGTTTGGGGCTACGACGCGGAAGGAGATTCATCTACGATTACAGAACACGTGAAAAAAATTAGAGCAAAACTATTAAAATATGACGAAACATCTTACATCTCGACCGTTTGGGGCATTGGCTACAAATGGGTAAAATAAAAAAATGGATGAACAGGGCAACGTTAAAGGCTCAGTTTGTTTTATCTTTTCATTTGATCTTGCTGTATAGCCTGCTTGCGACGCTTTTAACGTGGGGAATTGTGATCGCAGTGAACTGGTTTTTTATGCCCGGAGCACTGAATCCGGCGAATTATTATGAAAAGAAAATCCCGAAAATTATCCAGTTTGTGAACGAAAAGGAAGATGCGCTTCTTTCTAAAAGTGCTAAAAACCAAGTAGAAGCGGTGATTCCGCTAGAAGGAATGGATTATCAAATTATAAATAAAGAAGGACAAATCGTGTATGGCTCCATGTCCACTTCATATATTAAGAGCAAACGTGATTTTTATTCTCAGGTCAATACGAATATCCATGCAGGTAAATATATTATAAAAGTCTATCCGCTTTTTAATTCAAAAGACGAAGTAAACGGGGCCATTACGTTAAGATATCAATTAAATATGGCTTCGGCTAATCCAAATATTAAATGGATTGTTGCGCTTGCAACGTTTTTATCGCTAGCCAGTCCGTTTCTTTACTTTTACTTGTTTGCTTATTTGTTTGGAAGACGATTTAGTAAAAAAATTGAACGGCCTTTTAACGAGCTGATGACAGCCGCGAAAAACATTCAGCATAATAATTTGGATTTTTCGCTGTCCGTGACTCAAGACGCAAAAGAATTAAGTCAGCTCCTACATGCCTTTGAAGAAATGCGAAAAGAATTAAAGCAATCGCTATCTAAACAGTGGCAGCTAGAAGAAGACCGCAAAGATATGACGGCTGCGATTGCACATGATTTACGAACGCCTCTTACAATTATTCACGGTCACACCGAAATTTTAGTTGAAGGAAGCAAAAAGGACCCGGAGAGGCTTAATAGATATTTACATACGATCTACACGAATACACTTCGTTCTATTCAACTATTAAATCAGCTGCAAGAAGTATCAGTCATAGAAAATCCAGGCTTTGCCGTAAAGAGTGAGCCTATTGATATCAACACATTTGTTCATGAGAAAGCAAACGAATTTCAGCTTTTATGTCAAAAAAAAGAGATTACATTTATATCTTCGATTAGTGAAGCAGAAGCATCAAACCAATTTTACGGAGATCCTCAGCGCATTTCTCAAGTATTAGATAATGTCATCACAAACTGTATTCGCTATACGCCTGAACGAGGGGAGATAGCTTGGAATACCGTGATTCATCACAACGAAGTAATCTTTGAAATACATGATACGGGTCCTGGGTTTACACTATCCAACAAAGAACAGCTGTTTAAAAAGTTTTACAGAGAAGATGCGTCGAGAACAAGCGGTCACGGAAATTTGGGGCTAGGCCTTTATATTGCTCATTCCATTGTAAAAAACCACGGAGGAAGCATCACGGCCGATAATAAAGAGACAGGAGGAGCATTGTTTAAGATTGTTCTTCCGATGGGGAAAGAATAAAACCATAAAAAAGAACCCTCCAAAAGGAGAGCTTAAAAAAGGGTAAGTAAGAAAGAAATGTACATGTTCCTTTGGGGGGACTGCATCTGTACAGTAAAATTTATACCCCGTATACCTCCATTAAAAAGTTGAAAAATAATCCAATAATAGAAATGAATAGTTGACGATATGTTTTATAATTTATAAAAAAGACTGCAAAGCAGCTGGCTGTATACCGTGCTTTACAGTCTTTTTCTAGTTTATTTGCTTAAGAAGTCTCTCATAAATTCATTTACCTTTTGGGGCTGCTCATGCTGAGGCGCATGTCCTACACCATCTAAGCGGTGAATCGTTACGTTTGGAACATACTCTTCAATGCCGTCTAAATTACTGTTTTCAAACGCTGCGTCCGCATTTCCCCATACAATTAAAGTCGGAGACTGAAATACTTTATGCGGCAGGGCTACAGGTTTATGAACGCGCTCTTCAAACGGATAAAGGGAAGACGCACGGTAGTAGTTAAGCATGGATTTCATTGCATTTGGCTGATTCCACGCCTCTACGTATTTAGCTTCTTCTTCTTTTGTTAAATAGCCTTTTTTGATGCCTGGTTCTGTCAGCATATTTCTTAGCTTTTCACTATTATTTGCGAGTAGCTTATCTTGAGAATTTGGCTGTTGGAAAAAGCTCATATAGCTGCTTGCTTCTCGCTGAGCAGGATTTTCAGCAAGCTCTCTTATAAATGTGTAAGGGTGCGGTGCATCAAACATCACTAACTTTTTGACATACTGCGGATATGTATAAGCAAATGCCCATGCAACAGCGCCGCCCCAATCGTGTGCCACTAGCACACATTCTTTTTCACCGAACGCTTCAATCAACTGTTTTACATCTTCCATTAAAAGGGGCATGCTGTAAGAAGAAATTTCTTCTGGCTTATCTGATAAGTTATAGCCTCGCATATCTACAGCTACCACACGGTAATCTTTCGAAAACTCTTCTAACTGATGGTGCCACGTATACCAAAAGTAAGGGAATCCGTGTAAAAACAGCATAAGCTCGCCTTCACCTTTTGTTACGTAATGAAGGTTTACATCATTTACTTTTACATAACCGTCTTTAAACATCTTATTCATCCTTTCGCTTTTAACCTTTATTATAGAAAAACTTTACTCTTTATTAGTTGATGTATCAAATAATAAGCTTTCTTTACGCGATAAATGAGCTATAAAGCTCTTTTGAAATCCTTATTTTGGTTATTGTTTGTGAAATATAACACCGATATTCCCAAGGTATACGCGATGCTTTATTTGGCTCATGAGAAACAAATATTTATAGAACGTTAGAAATAAAGAACTCGCGTTTGTAATGAATACAGCAAAAAAAAGCTCTCTAAAAGTACTTTTAGAGAGCTTTTTTAAAAATCACCGGCTTTGGCAATTCCTAAATTAGATTCAAAGTCGGTAATGTACACACAGGCATTGGTATACTTTTCAGATGCTTTATAGCTAAAGTCTCTACTTACACTATAATCTTCACCTATAGGTTTATAAGCTTGAATAGAATTAATTTGGTTGTCTAAAGACAAATCAAAATTATGAGTGGCTTTTTTTAATTGTTCGAGCTGCAGTTTTGTATAACTGTCACGATGTTTTTGGATTTCATCTTGCATGAGCTCTATTTTATATTTAGATACGGTGTTAATATGATCAATCGCAGGTCCCATATCTTTTTTTATTTGTGCTTTAGAAGAACGCATATGTTTATTATCAAATAAGGCCAATTCGTTATGGTCTTCATCCCAATCTTTTGTTGCATCTATGATGTCATGCATATTGTTCATTAGCGTAACTTCATAAATAGTCTTACTTGAATTAAATTTTTTATAGGATTTTACATACTCTTTTTCTGTTAATGCATCTACATCTCTTTTTAATTGAGCTATGCTTTCTTTTAGCTCACTATCACTTTGTGTTTCTACTTTTGACGTACTATTGATAGACACAGACAGAAGGTTAAAATCGTTTTTATAGCTTTGAAACGTTTTATCTTCTATCTTTCCGTCTTTATTGATTAAGCGTTCCGACTCGTTTTGCAGAAATTTCAGCTCTATGGCCAGCTCTTTTTTTGCCTCGCTTCCATCTATGCTCTCATTGTTTGAACTTGTGTGACTGCACCCCATTAACCCCAGCGCTAAAGCTATTATAATGGTTCCCGTTGTTATCTTGCTTATGTTCCTCATGTTGAAACTCCATTTCTATTTGTTTATTACTTACATATAAAGACTACATCATATAAATGGAATATTTATCTTTATATACTATTAAATGTTACATTTTGTATAGGTAAACTTAAAAAAGTATTATAATGGAATTTATAAAAATAGTGCTAAAAGAAGGTAAAGGTAATAGAAAAACTAATTATGCACTTATACTTTTTTACTATTAATATGACGTCTAAAGGAGGAAATCAATATGTCTGGAATTGCTAAAACCCCCGAACCACCTTATTATGCCGTTATTTTTGCTTCTGAAAGAACGGAAGATGAGAAGGGTTATGGAATCATGGCAGATAAAATGGTGGAGCTTGCTTCTGTACAAAAAGGTTTTTTAGGAATAGAAAGTGCCAGGGACAAAGATTTAGGCATTACCATTTCATACTGGGATTCTTTAGAATCAATCAAAATGTGGAAAGAAAACTCAGCCCATCGTGCAGCACAGTACAAAGGGAAAACAGAATGGTATCAAAAGTTTTCGCTTAGGGTTTGTAAAGTGGAAAGACATAGCTTTTTTGAGATGTAAGGCGTATATGGTTGATTGTTTTAAAAAAGGGGAGAAGCCGTTATATTTTATGGCGTTATAGGATTTATAGCCGTTTTTATCACTTTGTGTTCATTAGAAGCAAAGCTAAGAACAATTGTCAAACAAAATGATAGAATTATTGAATTACTTTAGAAACAGAATAGAGAGTAAAAAAATGCTAATGCACTCAGCGTTTGTAATATCATCTCCTGACTTTAGTTACGGGAGATGTTTTATTTTAAGTTTAGTATTAAAACAAATGTTTAGAATTGCATAAAAAAAACCTCAGTAGGAGGTCTAGTTATTACTTTTTAATAAAAGCACTTATAACAGGCTCATTTACTGTCGTATGTCATCTAGAGGCTGTGTCAAAAGCTAATTATAAAGAGAGGCTATATTTATCGTTTTACCGGGAAAAATTAGCTTAACTTCGTAATTTCATACTAAGACTGTTCATTTTTAGCAACTTTCCTATAAAGTTGAGGCCATAGTTATATTTTTAGATATTCTAATAGTACTGTATATACAAAAACGCAGATACCTAATATGACATGTTTCATAAATAACTCCTTTGTTATTAACTTGATACGTCTATATTTTAACGTATAGAAGAGGGCTAAATCGTTAGCCCTCTTTTAAGTAAGCTTGTTAAGTGACCAGCTGTTTTTTAACTCAGTTATTTACATTCAAAAGAATAGTTATTGGTAATTGAATTATGTATTTCTACTATGGCTTCTCCGCCGTTATCATAACATTTTGAGGTGAACGTTTTTATTTCTGTACTATTAAAATAGCTAGAACAGTTAATCAACACAGAGATTACTAGTAGTAAAGTAAGTAGAAGAATTACTATTTCTTTTATCCTGGATTCGACGATAGATTTAATTTTTTATTCTCCTTTGCAATTTACATTAAAAGCTATAGGCATAGTAACAATGATTCATAGTTAACGTTTAAATTTCAAGAGCTTGATCTTCGGATAGTCGAAAATCAAGCTTTTATTCTTCCATATAGAAATTTCAATAATTCTATTTAAACTGCAATTTTCTTATATCTTCCAATTTACCTGTTTTAATCGTAGTCAACCGTCGTTCCCGCAAACATAAATGTAATAATTCCTAACACAAAGAAAAGCTGAGAAATCACGCCTACTATACTGCAAATCAGCCCGGCAATAGCAAGTCCTTTACCGCCTTGGTTGGTAGCCGCTATTTGATTTGATGCTTTTTTGTAGAAGATAATTCCAATAATACCTGTAATAAACCCGATGATTGGAATAAAAATAGATACGATACCTAGAGTTAGAGAAACAATAGAGTTGGTGTTTACTTGAGATTTTGTGTTAGTTTCCAACATATTCACTCCCTATAAATTATATTTTTTGATTATACCACAAAAAGGAATAATATCCTTTTTGTTAATAAAAATAGAAATTTTTAGAATTGTATGTGTCCCAGTATATACTCTATGCGTCGTTTCATTAAACGTAGGATGATATGTACAAAAAGAAACTTATTCTTTGACGTTCCTATAAGGAAATCGGCTTTGTAGAGTATATTGAGATAGCAGATTCTGCGCCGTAAAATCAATTAATCTAAATTAAGGAAAATATGATACAATAATCCATAAGGATGGCAATAAATGGAATTGTTTATACCGGACGCTTTAGTGTATTTATCATTTGCGATTATGACAGCCTTTTTTGTACATGCTGCTATTAAACTAGCTACATTTCAAACAATACATAAGCATGTCTGCCTGCAGCAAAAGGACATGTATCTTATACAAAACGTGAATCTTTTACGCGCTCAAAATCTCATCTGCTGCGTGTATTACAACTTTAAATTTATATATTCTGTTCACAGACAAGAAGCAATAGGTGAACAAGATGATGAAGGTCCGCATTCGCCAGTATTTTTTTAACCGATTAAAAATACTGGAGGAATATAAATGTTAAAACATAGGAAGAAGCTTTTCTTTATTTTTGTTTCCATTTTTCTACTTACTGGCTGTGATTCAGTAAACGTGATTCAAAGTTCGCACACTCACTTTCTTGATCACTATTTTATTTATCCTTTTTCACTGCTCATTTTGTTTATAGGAAATACGTGGCTTCATCAAAGTATTGGCTTTTCGATTATGCTTGTGACGGTTGGCGTACGTATGCTGCTGGCTCCTTTAAACGTTCTTCAATATAAAAATCAGCTGGGCAATAAACGTATACAGCCTCAGCTTCAACAGCTAAAAGAGAAATACAAAAATACAGATCCTGAGAATCAGCATCAATATCAGCGTGAAATGATGGAACTTCTTAAAGAAAATGGAGTCAATCCTCTTATGGGATGCCTTCCTTTACTTGTTCAGCTTCCTGTCTTTTCAATCGTGTACTACGCGATTAGACGAATAGATGAAATTAGCGCATCATCTTTTTTGTGGCTTGACTTAGGACATGCAGATCCGTATTTTATTCTTCCAATCGCGGCGGCAGTTGCTACGTACTTACAGTCAAAAGTTATGGAAAGTGATGTAGAAGGAATGAACCAATCGCACGCAGTGTTATCTCGAATTCTTTCGCCCCTCATGGTGCTTTCATTTGGAATATTTTCACCGTCTGGTCTTGTTTTATACTGGATGACGGGCAGTTTGTTTATGATTTTTCAGTCTTTTGTATTAAAGAAGAAAGAAGGTTTTTTAAGAAAAAGTAGCGCTTGAAGCAAAATAAAGAGATTAAAAGATTGCTCTGTTAGGAGCAGCCTTTTAGTGAAAGGAGGGAGCATTATAAAAAAATACATACGTTTTCACGCGGCATGTCGATGAAATTATCTCTAGCGGTAGCGCTGTCTCATCGTGCTAAATTATTGCTGTTAGATGAAGCGACAGGAGGACTGGACCCTTCATCTAGAGAGCAAATACTAGATGAATTAAAAGCCTTTGTCAGCGACGGCAATAGCGGAATATTGCTTTCGTCGCATATTATGAGTGACGTTGAAAAAATAGCTAGTCACCTTGTTGTGATCAAAAACGGTGAGGTTGTATTAAATGAAGAAAAAGAGAACGTTTTTCAGAAATATGCAATTGCCGTTATGGATGAAGAACAGCTGCACTTACTTCATAAAGATATAATAGTGGCAAAAAGAACGTATGATAAATCTGTCCATGTACTCGTATCGGATAAACATCAGCTGCCTGAAAAAACGGTAACGGAACCCATGTCGATGGAAAAACTCAGTGTGCTTTTAACAAGGAGTGAAACGTAAATGAGAGGTCTAATGTTAACGAACTACTACCTCATTCACCGAAGTTTTTTGACTTACACAGCGCTCGCCATAGTTATTTCTGCGGTCATCTTTTATTTTGCGGATCCTTCATTTTACCGTATTATAGCGATGTTAATTATTTTGTTAATGGCAATGCCAGCGCTTGAAGTAATCAAATTAGAAAGCAAAACCGGCTATGACAAATACGTGCTTACTCTTCCAATTAGCCGGAAAAATGTGGTGCAAAGTCACTATGTTTTCTACTTTTTAATTGTCGTCAGCGGGACTATCCTATCCTATGGTGTTTTTTTAATGTATTCGCTTATTTCCAAGAGTGTAGTAGAGGATATAATAAATATTGTTTCGTTTGGTACATTTATCGTACTTTTTGCTGGTGCACTTGCTTATCCGCTTCTTTACGTATTCGGAGCAGAGAAATCTGACGGCATTGTACTTGGAGGGGGCATGGGAGGAGGTCTCTTCGTTGCAATTGCTTTACAAGGAGCTGTTGGCTATTTCGTCGAGATATTAGCGGCATCAGGCTTACCGAACGCTTCTTCTTTGCATGTTCCTATCTTGTATACTCTCTTTGGAATGGTGATGTATATTGCTTCTTACTTTATTGCGCTGTCTATCTACCGAAAGAGAGAATTTTAGTGTGAATTGATTTTAAAGTAAAGACTACAAAGCGTTCCTCAAGGCTATTTATCAACAAATAATTCAAACAAAAAAACAGCCACAACATTTGATAAACTAAGCAAACAAGATTTCAAAAATATAACGGATATCATTGGCGATAAAGCTTAAGTGATGAGCACTTTAAAAAAAGTTAATTGTGTCCTCTATACACATGTATTATAGTAAAAGGTGCAGTTTTAAAATGAGAAAGGAGATTATATGGGGAATTTGTTTAAACGGGCTTCAAACGTATCAAAAACCGCTTTTATTGCTACATTGATTTTATACATAATTATTGTAGCGTCTTTTATTCCGTCAATTGTATTTGCAGGAGCTTTCTTTGCTATAGTAATCAAAATAGCAGCAGCACTTTTAATCTTAGTGACAATCCTAGGAATGATTTATTCGTTCTTCATTAAAGGCAGCCAAAAATTTCTTTTTTTACTGTTGCATGCCGCTTCTTTAGTGATTGTTTTGTTTATTATCTCTGCTTTTATGCTCGCTAAAAGCGCTGAGTTGACATAGTGAAGAGGAATTACATATGCAAAAAAGCAGGAGAAATCCTGCTTTTTTTATTTTTGTGCAATTTCAAGATGATTCGTGTGTTCTGGAGAAGTGCTGCTGACTATTTGGGTAAACTTGTTTAACAAGAAGAAAAGAAGGAAAAGGAAGAAAAAGAAGATGTGATAATTTGGAAATGATCATAGTTGTGACAGCGGGTATGGGTTTTCTTTTCTCTTTTTATCTTTACCCTGTTATAAGTGAAAGCAAGGGGAAACCTTTGAGTGAAAGCCAAACCTATATGATAAGAGGGCTAGCCGTAATCGTTCTTTTAGCCAGCGCTATAACGGGAAGTCATTTTACCTAAACAGGATTGTGCTATTAATCGGTGCATCTCTTAATTGCTGACAAATAAATCGTATGCTGCCACTATCAAGCTAGGCGGGGGGAAAAAGAGGGGAGGCTAATACAATGAAATGGTACAAGCACGCGCTCATTCCTTTAGCTATAGGCTTTTTAAGCTTTGTGTGTTTTATCATTTATAGTAAGGTAGCGGCAAATCCGAGTCTTCAGATGAACCAGGCGCTGTTTATTTCAATAGGTATAGGTATTGGGGCAGTTCCAGTATCCTTTTTTGTAGAGTATCAAAAGAACAAAGAAAATAAAAAGTTTCATAGCTGAGTTATTTACCAATTGGCCGTTCGTTCTTTATTTTGTTTGTTAAAAAGGATGTGATGACCTGTTAATTCTCGTAAAGATTGGTATGTTGTTTTTTATCATTTTACTGCACGTTGCCTTTCGAAAACTGATTTTTTACGCCCATAAAAACCAAAAGAAATCTCCAAAAGAAGGGCGAAGAATATTAATAGAAGGATTTTTAATTATGTTAGTCATCCTGTTATCTATCATGAATTTTTTAAAGTATTATTATGATGATTAAGATATAGAAGTAAAAGAATTGCCTCCTAGCAAGTAAAAGGCAATTCTTAATCGCTGTCTAGGTAAGATAGCTCCGGTTTTAGTTTAAGCTCATGCTACAATCATTTTACTTTCTTTATTAGGAAGGTTGAAAGTCTTAATTAATCTTTCATTTCTTGTTTCGAAGGTAAAAACATTTATCTTTAATTACTCTTACTATACAAGCTGAAATGTAGATGGTACTTATTTTAAAAGGGAGCTTTCTGTTGACTCAGAATATACCAAGTTTGGCATTGTAATTTCAAGGAAATGCTTAATTACTAGTGCGCATGCACCCAATTCATATGCCTTTTTTCCAGTTGAGGAGATTAATAATTCACGGTAGTGACTTATAGAGGAAGAAAGGCTGCTCTTAATTTTTTGTATAGAATCTGGGTATCGAGAAAGTAAT